>Ga0315274_10000026_pt1 | contig 242772 bp, 213 predicted proteins | sample YL17G02_20_MG_FD_203700 | JGI IMG/M metagenome (GOLD analysis project Ga0315274, IMG submission 203700) | Sediment microbial communities from Yellowstone Lake, YNP, Wyoming, USA - YL17G02_20 | ecosystem: Environmental > Aquatic > Freshwater > Lake > Sediment | place: USA: Wyoming | collected...
CTTCCGCCCGCACGCTGATATGGCCATTTGCGGGGACGGAATTTATCGAGTTGCTTATAAGACTGGTCAGCACCTGCGCTATCTTGTCGCGGTCTGCATCAACAAAGAGTTCGGAATCAGGCATGGAGCTTTCCAGTTTGATATTCTTTTCGGCTGCGAGCGTCGAGAGGGTTTCCACAACTTCTGTGACAACTGAGCGAAGGTCAAGCTCGGTTGTCTCCAGTTTTATTTTGTTCGTATCGATGTTCGAGACCTCAAGAAAATCGCTAATAATGCCTTTGGTGCTGTCGATATTATTCCGGGCCGATTCCAGATTTTCTTTTAAGCCGGGGCTGATTTCCTCCGGAGCAGATGTCATAGCGCTGGAGATGATATTCTCGACCTCGGCCATTAAGGTTTTTAATTCCTCTGAAACCGCAATAGCCAGCTCACTTTTTAGATGACTGCGTCTCTCCAGTTTTTGATTTGCGGTTCGCAGCTCATCCTCCATAACGATGCGGTCCGAGATGTCGCGGACCACACCAACAACTGCAACTTCGTTTCCAGCGGAGTCTTTGATGATTGACCTTGAAAGGGAAACTGGAAATATGCTGTCATCCTTTCGTTTGTGGTAAAACCCGACTTCCCAGGCGCTGCTGGCAATCTGGAAGACGCTTCTGGTGCCCTTATGTTGAAGTTTCCCTATCCAGAGGATATTGCTGTCACATCCTTTGACCTCTTGTTCTTCATATCCGTAGGTTTCGCAGAATGCTCTGTTGACGAAGATAATCCTGTTTTCCATATCGGTGATGTAGACGCTATCGTCGGTGCTCATAATAGCGCCTGAAAGCAGCTGGACTTTTTCTTCCATTTTTTTGTGCCTGATGACATTTTCGACTGTTATTGGTAGTGCTTTGAGATAGTTTCTGTCGAGGTCTTTTATCAGATAATCATAAGCACCTGCCCTCCAGACTTTGACGGCCACTTCCTCATTGCCGGTTCCGGTGACGATTATAGTTGGAGTATTCTTCACCACATCCAGGACATCAAACGCAGTGCCATCGCCAAGAGCGTAGTCTGAAATTACGACATCGAACTGCTCGGAGGCGAGTATGCTCTTTGCCTTTGAGACCGAGCCGGCTATTGTGCAATCATAAGGAAGCGCTTCATCTTTCACTAACCGCTCAAAGGCCTTTTGGTCGAGTTTGTCGTCTTCAACAAACAAAATTTTGTATTTTGTATTTTCCATAGGGTTTTATTCTCCGTACGGCAATTCACTTAAAGTCCAGTACAGATTAACTGTCCTGATTGCCTCCACGAATTTTTGATAATCGGCGGGCTTGACTATATAACCTGCTACGCTCAACCCGAAAGTCTCAAATTTATCCTGTATATCCTCGGAGGTAGTTAGAACTACAATAGGAATCTTTTTTAATTCATCATCAGCTTTTATGATTTTTAGGAATTCGATGCCGTTCATTTTTGGCATATTCAAATCCAAAAGAATGACGCACGGCTTTTTATTACCATTGTTTCTTAAATGCTCCAATGCTTCTTCTCCATCGAGTGTGTGGACTAACGGATTTGTAACGTTCAGGTCCTTAAGCGCGCGCTTGACCGTCATTGCGTCCACCTGGTCATCTTCAACCAGTAATAATGGCCTCAAGTTTCGCATTTTTACTCCCCATTTCTTGCTTTGGCAAGGTAAAGAAGAATGTGCTACCATGCCCTGGTTTTGATTCCACCCATATTTTACCATTGTATAACTCCACGATTTTCTTTGTTATAGTAAGGCCGATGCCGGTACTTTCAAATTCATCACGCGGGGTTAGTGTCTGGAAAATTTTGAAAATTCTTTCGAAGTTTTTCTCCTCAATTCCAGGTCCATTATCAGCGATGCTAAACTTCCAGAAACCATCTTCTTCAACACAGTTGACTTTTATCTGGCCTTTCGGTTTATCCATATATTTCACAGCGTTACTCAGCAGGTTCTGGAACACCTGCATAATGCGGGTCTGCTCACACTCAACCGTGGGCAGTTCGTTCTCGATTGTAATGGTGATGTTCTCCGGCGGAGCAACCATATCGATAGCTTCTGCGGCAAGTTCATTCAGATTTACTACAACCTTTTCTTCTTCAACACGTCCGACTCTGGAATACTGCAAGATACCGTCAATGAGGTTGTGCATTCGGTCCACGCGACTTGCAAGCAGGTTCATTTGCTCTTTGCCGTTATCATCGAGCTTATCTGCATAATCGGTTGATATCCATTTCGCAAGGGTCTTGATTCCTCGCAGCGGCGCCTTCAAATCATGTGATACTATGTATGCAAAATCCTTTAATTCCTGATTAATATTTTTCACTTCTTGATTAGTGCGTTCCAATTCTTGTATAAGCTGGACCTGTCTTTGCTCTGCCTGCTTGCGTTCGGTGATGTTGCGGAATATCGCCAGCAGATATTTGGTTTGGTTGATCGTTACCATACCTGCGTTTATGCTCACGGATATTACCTGGCCGTCCTTCCTTACGCACGGCAGGTCTTTTGCGGTTATCTTGGCCCCGGAGGCCAAGGCCTCGAACTCGGCGAACACCTGCTCGAGCGACTCTTTCGGGTGGATGTCAGCCACGCCCATCTGTGTAAGTTCCTCCTCGCTGTAGCCCAGCATCCTGCACATCGCCGGGTTGGCGTACCTGAACTTCTTTGTCGTGGGATCGGCTATGAGTATCCCGTCAATGTTCGCCTTAAACAGATTCTTGTACCGCTCCTCGCTCTCCCGCAGCGCATCCTCCGCCTGCTTACGTTCGGAGACATTGCGTGCGATTGCTATTATGAAGTCTTCTTTCTTTTGACTTACGAGCTTCAGGCTGGTTTCTGTGAAGAAAGTCGTTCCGTCCTTGCGTTTGTGCTGGCCTTGTATGACTAAATCTTCCTTGAGTTTGAGTTCTTCTATTTGCTCGTGCCAGGAGGAATCATCCGGTATAGACTGCTCAATGTTTTTGAAGGCCATATTGAGTAATTCTTCCCGCTCATACCCAAGACTGACACATGCTCTGTCGTTTGTATCCAGTAAACGACCCCATTGGGGTTCCATGATAAAGATACAGTCATTCGACCGGTCTATTAGATTTCGAAGCAATTCCAGTTTTTCTGTGGTTTGTGTGCGTGCTGCGATTCTGCCCAGCTGCTCAGCAATTGCATCTAACAAATCACATTCTTCTTTAAGAAAGGGTCTTTTGCCGTTTTCTTGTTTTTCTCCGAGGTAGTAAACCTCAATAGCTCCGGCTTCGTCCCCGTATACTTTAATCTTGGTGTGCTGACTCAATTCACTTTTTCTGAAATTATCTGTTTTATAGTTTATTCCTTCGAAAGTGATTCTTACGCAGATGCTATCAGGGTACTGAAATGCATTACGAATCAGATGGACTGTTTCCTGGAATATTTCCTCCAAAGAGATTTCCGGCTGCTCGATAAGTTTGGATAGCCCATAAAAACAATCGAGTTGCTTAATGTGCTGTTGTGATTTTTCCTGAATCGATGAATGCCCACCAATTTCCTTTTGAAGTTTTGCGTTGATGGCCGATAGTTCATCTGTGCGTTCCCTCACCTTTTCTTCAAGGCTTGTGCGGGCTTCTTTTAATTTACAGGTCATATCATTGAAAGATTGAGCGAGGGCGCCTATTTCATCATGTGAGTTAATCTGTATTTTTATTTTGGTTTCTAATTCACCCTTTCCTATTTTATCTGCGGCATCCTTGAGTTTTATGATGGGATTTGAAATAGTCCTCCAGATAAAATGACGAACAATGATTACTGCCAGGAGGCCGATAATGGTTGAGATAATAATGATTCCTGTGCTGTTGCTGACCGCTTTTTTAATCTCCTCTGTATCAGTAATTGCCTTTTCCCTTGTGCTTTTTTCCAAGTTCTCCGCAGTTTTTTGGGTTTGCAGTAACAGTGGTTCCACTTTATTCTCAAAAAACAACCTTGTCGCCTCGGAGTCCTGTTTTTCCTGAAGAGCAACCGTTTCATTCACCAAAGGTATGAAACCATCTATTTTTGTTTTCAAGTTTTTGAATGTTTCCAGTTCTTCCGTTCCTTTTTTTTCTCTGGAAAGTTCGATTTTAAGCTTTATTGCATCTTCCCAGAGTAAAGTGAATTGTTGTAGTTTAGAAATACTCCCTCCAATTATTTCTTTTGTATGCTTTTTTTGTTCCGGTTTCTCATCAATCCTCTCGAACAAGAGCTTGTTAATATTTGTCTGAATTCTTTGGATGTGGTAGGTAATCTCTGTTGCTGCTTTTGTCTCGTTAGAATTGCCTAATAGTATCTGGTCAAAATCGAATACGATATCAGTGTTGTATTTTATAGCGATTGCGCCGACGACTGCCACCAACGAAGCAATCCCTATAAAGCCTAAAACCAATTTTTGGCCTATTCGCATTTTACGCCTTTTTATTTTTTATGCATATATCTGTATAAACTGTGTTTTTATTTCTTCTTATATGCGCCAACAGCCCCGTTTTAGTTAGATGGTTGGTCATAAAGAATTGTCGGCATATTAGGAGGGTGATTTCATTTAAAAAAGCGTTTTTTTCGACAATATTCTGGAATTTCTCTGGTATATTCTGGGATGTAGAATATCTGGATTTTTAAAGGTATTTGGGTTTTCCAACCTTATATCGACAGTGAGAAATAATATAGCTCAGAAACTGATAGATGAATCGTAAACCGGCTGTCAGGAACCGTATTTAATAACGTCCGATTTAGCCGAAATTTATCATTATTAGCGTGGTGTTGACGAAGACTTAGACCGGATACAACTTCATTTCTTGATTTCTGTAATCCATCTGTCTGATTCGGACTTGCGAGAGCCTAAAGGCTTTTTTCCTCCAAGGCATAAAGAAACGGAGAGGGCGAGATTGGAACCTAAATTCGCCAAGGGCGAATTTCCATAGGGGCTCTGCCCCCTCTGGTCCGCCTGCGGCGGTCACCCCGACGACGTGGGAAAATCCTTTTCCCACACCCTTTGGGGGTTCGAATCCCGCCAACGCCAAGTTGGCAACATTACCGGAGAGGGCGGGATTCGAACCCGCGGTAGGGAAACCCTACACAGCCTTTCCAAGACTGCTCGATAAGCCGCTCTGACACCTCTCCAGATAATAATAAAAAGGCAATTTTAAGCGAATATCGCAAAAACTCAAGTACAATAGACGAAAATACTTTAGATGCACACCCCCCCACGACCAAGCACAAGCGACGAGCGATGAATTTTCCTTGCCTTCTTCCGAAAATTCCGACCATAATACCGCCAAGCGGGCTTGGCATCTCTGATTTGACCACAAGAACTGCCCATGTGGATTGTCTGAACCGAACCAGATTCTGCAAACGGACGCCGCCGATTTCGAGTGTTACTCCTTCCGGCATCGAATCAGTGTCGTTTGAGTTATTATGCAGAACCGTATAAACATATTTGGGCCAATAACCGACAAAAAAGAGGTGATTATTCATGACAAAAATACAGGTCGTTTTCTACAGTATGTACGGACACGTGTATCGACTGGCCGAAGCTGTGGCTGAAGGAGCTCGCCAGGTCCCGGATACAGAAGTAGTCCTCTATCAGGTTCCGGAGCTTGTTCCTGAAAAAGAGCTGGAAAAAAGCGGCGCCAAAGCCGCACGGCAGGCATTTGCGCACATCCCTGTTGCACAACCCGACAGGTTAGCCCAGGCCGATGCAATTATATTTGGGACCCCCACGCGGTTTGGTAATATGTGTGCTCAAATGCGCAATTTCCTCGACCGGACGACTCAATTGTGGCTGAACGGTGCTCTCATTGGAAAAGTCGGCAGCGTCTTCGCCAGTACCGCAACTCAGCACGGAGGACAGGAAACAACCATTACAAGTTTTCATACAACGCTGTTACATCACGGAATGATTGTTGTTGGAGTGCCTTATTCCCAGCAGGGATTGCTCAATATGAAGGAAATCACAGGAGGCACACCCTATGGCGCAACAACTCTTGCCAATGCCGATGGCTCTCGTCAGCCGACCAAGAACGAGTTAGCCATTGCTAAGTACCAGGGCAAACACGTTGCTGAGATTGCCGGCAAGCTTTGCAGATGATTTAGCACCCTTTATTTTTGCCTCGGCGGTGCTGGAAAAAATCCTGCAGTTGTTTTGTGCATTCATCGGCCAGAACGCCGCTTGTAACTTCCAGCCGGTGATTTAGCCGTTCGTCTGTCACGATGTTATACAGGCTTTTTACCGCGCCTGTCTTCGGGTCGTCGCAGCCATAGACTAATCTGTCCATCCTGCTCAGCACCAGCGCCCCAGCGCACATAGGGCACGGCTCCAAAGTAACATACATCGTGCAGCCGTTCAGATGCCAGTTCTCCAAAGCCGCAGCCGCTTGCGTAAGTGCGATTATCTCCGCGTGAGCCGTCGGGTCTTTGAGTTGTTCCCGCTGATTATATGCCTTGCCGATTATCTGGTTTTTATGGACGATGATTGCCCCTATCGGCACATCGCCGTTTTCCTCAGCTATCCTCGCCTGCTCAATCGCAAGTTTCATAAACTGTTGGTCTTCTTCAGTGCCACTCATTGCCCGAAAGTAAAAGGAAAAATAGAAAATAGTAAATAGAATATAGTAAATTAAAAAATACCCCCAAGGGGAGTCGAACCCCTGTTACCGGGTTGAGAACCCGACGTCCTGGGCCACTAGACGATGGGGGCAAAGCCAAATCAAAAAGTAAAATGCAAAAATTAAAAATTAGCGGCGGTCGGAATCGAACCGACGACCCTGGGCTTATGAATCCCATGCTCTAACCAGCTGAGCTACGCCGCCGATGTTTTTAAGTCCTTGTAATATAACCACTTCTTTCTACCAAAACCACCATTTTTTTCGAACCAGGCCAATTTCAATTCTCTTTTTTTAATCTGCGTAAAAACTTCAATCAAAGACCGGAACCAGGCGAATCGTCAGTTTCTTCTGCTCAACCGTTATTTTCTCCACCCGCACTTTTTTATCCTCAATCTTAAAAACAGGCTTAAACGCCTCGCCATTCACCAATGACGCCGCTACTCGCGCCCCGAAATCTTCTGCATCAATCTTGCCCGCGGCAAATTGCTGTTGGCATATTCTCTTGGCTAACACTCTGGCAAGCGGCGTAACATCCACAGCCCCAATCTTCACACTCACCACCTGCAGATTTAAAAGGCCGTTGGCATCGAAGCTGGGCTCGGCTACAACGGTGCCGACAAATTCGGCCCCTTCCAGAAACACTGTTCCCATCAACACTATGCTATCCGGCACAAAAAACACCATCGGTGCCGAAAACCTGATGCTGCTGAACTCTTTCGGCCATTTAAAACGAGCGACAATATCGTTTATCCCGCTTTGGGTAACGACCAGATTAAATGGCTCTTGACGCTGCGCACCATTATAAAGCTCAGGCAATAACTCGTTCGTCAGATACAAACTGACTTCGTTGCTGTCAGCAAAATCAAGCGGCTTATAATAAGCGGGCCTGTGCAAAAACAGAGCAAAAACAATAACTACTATGGCTGATATTACGACCAAAACAGTCGAAAGCAAATATACCCTTTTTTTGAATTTAGCCTTTTTGTGAGCTTTCAAATCTGCACTCGCCTGCACTTAATACTCAATTTTTATTTTGCCCTAAACCAACTGTTGCGATAATACTTTTTCGTTTTTGTAAAATCAATTGCTAAAAACGAACCGAGCAGTTATAGTGGTTCAAACGCTTGCTAAGAAATTTTCCAAGCAGGTATTAATAATTGATTATTGTAAGATGAAAGAAAGGCATTAACTAATGGCAAGTCATTTTGCTGACCGCCTCTGCGAGGCCGTAAAAAGCAAAAGAACATCTTTGGTCGTAGGGCTTGACCCTGTTTACAGCCGGCTTCCTGCAGCGATAAAAAACCATCGCAATATGAACGACGAGTTCGATGCGGCTGCTGCAGTGGATGCGATTCTCGACTTTTGCACACAAACGATGCGAATTATCGCCCCAATAACACCGGCAGTGAAGATAAATATCGCCTTTTTCGAAAAGTATCTCTGGGAGGGCATAGAAAGTTATTACTCGTTGATTTCCGAAGCTGATGATTTAGGTTTGGAAATAATCGGGGACGTGAAACGCGGTGACATTGGCCACACCGCAGAACTTTATGCTGCCGCTCATCTGGAGAATCCGGAACTCGTCGGGCTGGAGGATACGCTTGCTCCCGATGCCATTACCATAAACGGTTTTGCAGGCGTCGAGGGTATAGAACCTTTTGCGGATATGGCTAACAAGCAGGGTAAAGGTGTTTTCGTTTGGGTGCGGGCGAGTAACCCCGGGGCCGCGGCAATTCAGGACTTCGCCGATGCCAACGGCCAAACGATGTATGAAAAAATCGCTGAAATCGTCAACGAAATCGCAATCAAACCCGAACGAATCGGCAACAGCGGCTACAGCAATGTAGGAATGATAGTGGGTGGAACGGCGCCCGAGGTTACAACCGCCTTGCGCCAAAAATATGATAAGGTATGGTTTCTTGTGCCGGGCTATGGTTCGCAAGGCGCCTCTGCTGCCGACTGCGTAAGATTCTGCAAACCCGACGGCACGGGAGCATTAATTACTGCATCGCGTTCGATAATCTACGCATACGAAAAGCCGCAATACAAGGAGCAGTTCGGCGATGACTGGAAAAGATGCATCGAGCAGGCAGTTATCGATGCGAAAGTTGACCTATCAAACGCAATGCAAACCAAACTTTGAAAGACGCATCCGGTATCTGGTGAATCGCATCTCGAATAACAAAACACGAACCACAAACAATGGACAAGCAATTTTTCGCAGGTAAAAACGTCTTAGTTATGGGTTTGGGGCGCTTCGGCGGCGGAGTCGATGTCGCCAAATTTGCCGCAGGTACCGGTGCAAAGGTAATTGTAACGGACCTGGCTTCGGCGGAGGAGTTAAAAAACTCAATAAAACAACTCGAAGAATTTCCTGATATAGAATATCATCTCGGCTCGCACGACCCTGCTGATTTCAAACAAGCCGATATTATCGTAGTAAATCCCGCAGTGCCACCAGATAACCAATATCTGCAGCTCGCCCGCCAGCATAAAAGACTCATCACGTCGCAAATCGGCATATTTTTTCAGCTTTGCCCCGCCACGATAATCGGCATAACAGGGGCCAACGGCAAGAGCACGACAGCGGCCCTCGCCGCCCACCTGCTCAAAAGTGCGAGCGACGAGCAACGAGGGACGAGGGACAGAAACGTCTGGCTTAGCGGCAATATCGGCAATGAGCCGTTATTGACCATAGCGAACCAAATCAGGTCCGATGATTTGGTTGTGCTGGAGCTGTCGAGTTTTCAAATCGAGCAGTTGGCACAAATCCAAAAAGGGCCGCATGTTGCACTGTTAACAAATCTTACACCAAACCATCTTGACCGCTACGGCACATTTGCCAACTACTGCGCTGCTAAGGAAAATATCTTCAAATTCCAAAAACTTGATAGAACCCCCCCTGCTGTCTCTGTCTTTAACGCTGAAGATGAAATCGCAGCCAAATGGTTTGAAAAATACAGACGAGATGCCGGCAGGATTTGCGTCAAATTTTCGGTTGATGATGTGAGTGAAGAAATTCGGGACAATTTCCCACTGCCCGGCCGAGCCAATCTTTCCAATCTTGCTGCTGCCTTGTGCTTAGCCAGGCATTTTGGCATTGAAGATGAACAGATAAAAAAAAACCTGCCGGCGTTTAAGTCCCTGCCTCATCGGCTTGAATTAGTCATGGAGATAAACGGCGTTAAGTGGTATAACGATTCGAAAGCCACTACGCCGCAAAGTGCGATTACCGCAATAGAGGCATTTGACCAGCCGGTGATTATCATTGCCGGCGGATACGATAAGAATATACCTTTTGACGAATTCGGCCAAAAAATAGCCAAAAAAGCAAAAGCAGCCATTTTACTCGGCCAAACCGCTCAAAAAATCGCAGATGCGATTACGGCTCGACCGAAAACCAACACAAAAATCGAAATCGTCAACTCACTGTCCAGAGCAGTTGAGCTTGCCAAACAACTGGCGGCCAATGGCGATGTTGTTTTGCTAAGTCCAGCCTGCGCAAGCTACGATATGTTCGACAACTTCGAGCAACGCGGAAAAGAATTCTGCAGACTTGTTCGAGAAAACAGCGGTTAGTTATAGGAACATACCCGCCAAAAAGCCGAAACGTTGTAAAAAAGTTTAATCCAGCCATTGCATTATTCCGTGCTAAAACTTAGCCATCCACTTCGTAAATCCATCCGGCAGGGATTTCCCCGGTAATCGTTCATAAAGTCGTTGGTTGAATCTGTCGATTTGCAAGCAGTGGCGTAAGCCATCTTGACGATAAAAATAAGCGATTTTCGAGGAGGATTTATAATGGACACTAATAACGAACGAAGAAGAGAGCAGAGACTTCGTTATCATTGGCCCGTTTGGTTCGCCGAGGACTTTAACGAAACGCTTTCACAAGGCCAGATGGTTGACGTTTCCAGCATTGCTGCAGCGTTTACCTGCCACACAGACGAGTGCTGTCCGTATGTTGGCCAACATTTAACCGCTCGCTTTAGTATTCCCCGTTTCCGGCAGGGAGAGGCCTTTGATATGGCAAATTTCACCCGTTCAGGCCATATCTACCGGGTTGATGACATAAATCAGTTCTCTCGGCGTGTTGTAGTGCAATTTGCTGCACCACTGCCCTTCAAACCCGGCGAACAGGCCGACAGTGAATCTGGTGCTCAGCAAAGACTGGCCGTAGCGGTATAATCCAGACACAGCGAGACCTCGACTGCACTTCAGGAATCAATTTACAATTCACAGATTCCAGTTTTTAATTTTTACTTTTCAACTTTTACTTTTTAATATACTGCTATGTTGGAAAAAGGGCTTGTCCAGATATATACCGGCGACGGCAAGGGCAAAACCACCGCAGCTTTCGGCCTTGCGCTCCGCGCAGCAGGTCAGGGCAATAAGGTTCTGATTTACCAGTTCCTAAAACCTCCCTCGCTGGATATCAGCGAACGCTTCGCTCTAAAGCTTGGTGCGGTCAGAATCAGAGTTGAATCGCTTGATGTGCCCTGGGATATGGCCAAATCCTTCGATGATAAAAAACAGGTTACTCAGGCCAAAGCTGCTATTAGCAAGGCCCTCGACAGAATCGCTCAAACCGCAGAGAAAAGATTCTACGATTTGTTAATACTCGATGAAATCGTGTTTTGCCTTTCAAAAGGCCTTGCCAAACTGGAAGATATAAAAAATATTATCGATAAAAAAGACCCTACTGTCGAGATTGTCCTGACCGGCCGAGGGGCAACTGACGAGCTGATAGCAATGGCGGATTTGGTAACAGAGATGAAAAATATCAAGCATCCGTTCGATAAAGGTCTGTCCGCCCGCCGCGGCATCGAGTTTTAACAACGTTTGCTATTGACTTATCAGCATTGTCGAGAGATAATAGCAAACCGATACGAGTTTAAATACTGTTTGCAAATAAAATTTAGGGAGGATTTTATTATGGCAACAAAAACACACTCACGGAGGGTCATAAGAACCGGGATTTTGTGCTTAGGACTGCTTTTTGGGCTTACAGGTCTCGCCGACGGCAGTAATGAACCCAATAAGCCCACCAATAATCCCCAGCCAGCCACGCCAGATGCCGTTCAATCGAAACCTCAATGCGTTCTTTGCGGCCTCATCACAGACGCCAAGTCCGGCCGGCCCGTCACCGACGCAATGGTTATTATAGAGAACACGGGTAACGCCGAAACAGACGCAAACGGATTTTATTGCCTTGAGAAAATCCACCGGGACGGCGATTACAGAATCGAAATTGATTCAAATGAATACGTCGGTATAACCGACTACAGCACGATGCCCATTGTAAATCTCCGTCAAAACAAGCAGGTCGTCAAAGATTTCAAGCTTGACAAGGCCTGTATGATAGAAATGCAGGTCGTTGATGAGGCGGGCAAACCCATCGAAGGTGCAGAACTTAGGGCAACCTCACTTGTCGATGAAAGGAGCAGGGATATTGGCAGCCAGATGCGTCGCAAGCGCACGGATAAAGATGGGACTTTATTGCTCGGCGGTTTCCCGCCCAACAAGACAAGCTATCTGATTACTGCTACGCACGGCACAGACATTACGTCCTTGCGCAAGGATGGATCAGGATTAATTCAGAGGCACTGGGATTATGCCCCAGGCAAGCTCATCATAACACTCAATGATACCGAAGTTGTCGAATCAGGCCGGATAGTTCTTCAAAAAGGCGTTGATGTCAACGGCACCGCTCTATATCAGGACAGCGTGCCGGCGGCGGATTTGAAAATCGAAGCTTATCCCGACTGGTGGGCCAGCTATCACTGTCCCGAAAGCTATCCGATTGACGCTAACGGCTCATTTACGCTGCGACACATAGTACCCGGTATATATCGGCTTCAGGCAAATATACCTATGGGCGAAGGACAATCGATGGGTATTACGATTTTGCAAACAAGATTGCCTTTACCTGATGATGAAACACTTATGCTGAAAATCCCTCAGAAATCGCCGCAGTCGCTTGTATCCATTCGAGGCAGATTGACATTCACCGGGGACAAGATTCCCCGTCATGTTGACATACAGGCCTATTCTCCAAACGACGGCCACCATTCGACCACCTGGCAAAATTATAGAGGCGATGTTTGTGATACTAATTTTGTAATAGACCGGCTTGAGCCGGGAAAATATAAACTCATATTTTCATCGCCCGATCTGGAGCAGAAGGTCGTTGAAAACGTCGAGGCACCAACCGATGGACTTACAGTTGAGCTTGTACCCTGTGGTAAAACATATCTCAAAGGTTCTGTTCTAAATTCGCAGAATAACCAGCCGATACAGAAGTTCAAGGCCCGTGCGAGAAAAATGAGAATCTTACGCGGAGCGAACTATCAGCAACCCGATAAATGGCTTGAGGTTGACGACGCCGAAGGCCAATTCAGTATTGATGCAACAGGGCCGGGTATATATCAGATTCAGATAGCCGCTGAGGGTTTTGCCTGGACGTGGAGCCAGGACGTTAATACCGACCAGAACGTTCCTGTTGTTATTAAGCTTTCGGCGGGTGGCGGTATAAAAGGAAAAGTTGTTAACAACGCAGGCAAACCCGTTAAAGGCGCTAAAGTCCTGCCGTTATCAATGGCAGGTGGGACAATGATACAGGGGGCTTATCTGCACGAACCGTTTATTTCGGAAGACGGCGTAGTCGAAACAGCAGGCGATGGCATTTTTGAATTAAAGCACCTTGCGCCGGGCAAAGAAAGTATAAAGGTCATTCATCCTGATTATGCTTATTCGATAGTCAACGACATAGAAGTCAAAGAGGGGCAGACAACGGAAGGTATAAACGTTGTAATGCCCGCCGGCGGGACGGTAGAAGGTTATGTTTATGATGCTCAGGGGCAGGCGCAGCCGAATGTTACGCTTTATTTTCAGGATATTTACAGCTTCTCGTCGGATGAAAAGGCGGGGCGTTTTGCGACAGTTACGACCGACGCAAACGGCTATTATCGAGCCGGAGGTCTGCCTGAACAGTTGTTGACTGTGAAAAGGCAAAAAGCATTGGATAGTATGGGAGTGGTTTGCCGGGCATTGGTTCCGGCAAGCAACAGGGTATCGCGTATAGATTTAGGCGGCCGGCCGATTGTATCAGGACGTATAATTATTAACGGTATCCCGCTGGCCAATCGCAGGATTGTCTTGTCGTCGGTTGAATCACCAAACACTAACGTTTTTCGTTGTTATGCGATGACTGGCCCCGACGGCGAATTTGCGTTTGGCGGAGTGCCCATTGGGAAATGGGCGGTCTATTGTGAGGATTCCGAAAAACGGGGCGAGTGGATTAAAATTGCGCCTGTTGAGGTATCGGGGCAAAACGTAGATTTAGGCGGTGTGTCTGCGACGCTTTCAACCCTTCGCGTTTCGATTGAGAATGAGCAGGGAATGCCGAAATGGGATATCAAGTATGCAAACCTTCAAGAAGGGAATAAACCCTGGGACAGGCCCATAGCACAATTGACTATTCCTGCCGATGAAAAGGACCCATACATTGTTAAAAATGTTCTGCCGGGTGAATATTGCCTTGTTCTGACGCGGCAGGATTATGTGGCGCTGCGTCGCCCCATAAAAATTTCTGAAAATGATACGAATGTGATTGTTCGGATGCCTTATTGCTCGTCAGGGATAAACGGTCGGCTGACGGGCAGGTATGCAGCAGCGATGACTTTATGGATAAAAGATAAATCAATAATCGCTCACTTAAGGCCGGACCCAAATTTTAATTACAAACTCAATAATCTGCCGGCTGGTCATTATTATATCGGCGGTAATATGCTCGTAGATTCCGATGCATTGCTTGAGTTTGAGCTGGCCGACGGCGAGCAGAAAACCATTGATGTAAACGTTTCAGATACGCCATTAAAAAAAGAAACCGGCTCGTTACAGGTAATGGTGCTCGATGAAAATGGGGCGCTGACATCGGGAGCCAGGGTTTCTTTGCAGGGAAGCGCAGGTATAGTAGAGCCAGCCGTAAATTCGGGTGAGATGGTTTATTTTATGACTGAACAGGGGACATATACGTTACAAGTGAGTTTCCCCGGCTACAAAACGGTAACACAACAGGTCTCAATCGAAAGGTTCGACCAGAAGAATATACAAGCTCTTCGCAAGCCCTTTCTCGTTCGCATGGAGCGGCAATAAATACGCAGGAGAAAACAGCAGGTGTTGACAATAAGCCGTAATCGTGTATCCTGTTGTTTTTCAACTGGTTTAACGGGGCTTTGAAAGTATGTCTGCGAAGGTTGCCGTAATAATTTGTGCTGCTGGGGCGAGCAGTCGATTCGGCGGAAAGAGAAAAAAACCATTCGTCGATGTGGAGGGTCGGGCGGTCTTTCTGCGAAGCGTTGAAATTTTCTCCAGCCGAGAAGACGTAAAACAAATATTATTAGCCATTGCGCCCGAAGACGAAGAGCTGGTAAATGTCAAATGGGGGCCAAACCTGAAGTTTTTCAATGTAAAAATCTGTTTCGGCGGCGCTGAGCGTTTCGATACCGTCCAAAAGGGTCTGGAACTTATCAAAGACGATATCGAGCTTATCGCCGTTCACGATGCCGTCCGCTGCTGCGTTAAAGAAGAATGGATTGATAAAGTTATTGCCGAAGCTGTCAAAACCGGAGCAGCTATATTGGCCTGTCCTGTTGTAGCTACCCTTAAAGAGGCCAAAGACAAGGTGATAATCCAAACTGTTGACAGAGCCGGTCTCTATGAGGCGCAAACGCCGCAGGTTTTCAAGACTTCGCTATTGAAAAAGGCTTACGCTAATCTCAAAAATCTGGACAAAAACAAAATCAGTGATGATTCGCAATTAGTCGAAGCAATTGGAGAAAAGGTGTCAATCGTAGAGACAGACTCTTCAAACATAAAAATTACTCACAAAACCGATTTAGCGATTGCAGAAGCGATTTTCAAATCCCGCCCGAAGCCTGTGCCGAAAGGCCCCATAGGTCCATACATCGAGGCCCAGTGGTAACGTAACCGCTTTTCGAACATCGAGTTACGTAAATAACCAAGATTACTTAGAAAGAATTCGTAAGAAATTCTCAAAAACATTCTTTTTTTCATTGACAATTACACGATTAGCGTGTATATTTACACGATGTTAGATTAAAGAAAATAATATCGAAAGGAGGTATTCTTATGGTTCAGTTCATTGAAAAACACCGTCGGCTGTTGCAGGCTTACTGCCTTATTGCCCGCATCCTCGGCTGGTTATTGATTTTGGGAGGTATTTTCTGGCTTTTTGCGATTGTTAAAGATTTTCAGTCAAATGTGGAAAATATACAAGTGGAGGCCGATTTTTTGGGTCATATTGTTGTTCCCAGCTTCATCGCTTACCTTGCTTCCAGCTTTGTCTATGACTTTGGTATTCCCGGCATTCTGGCCTTTGCCATAGCGGGCCTCCTGGATTATTTGCTCCGCCCTAAAGCCAGACCACCTCTTATCCTGGGAATGATAGACAAATTGTGCTACATCTATGCCATCTTTCTGGTTCTAAGGGCCTTTGCCCTTAACTACTGGCTTGTGCACGTGAAGTTTCCCGAAATTGTAGGGTCATCAGAGTCAGCCCGGATTCTATTAGTACAGCCGTTACTGGGACCGACTCTGGCAAAAGTTCTGCTTCTCATCGGGGTTGGTATGATACTGCATCGTTTGCTGCCTGTCATTGAAGAATCAAAAACGCTGGTCTAAAGGAGGTTGAGAAATGATTAACATTCGACTGGATTATGTGCTTTTGGATCGGCAGATGAAACTGAAGGACTTAGCTGAGGCGACGGGGCTGGCGGTCAACAATCTCTCGATTCTAAAGACAAATAAGGCACGGGCGATTCGCTTTTCCACATTGGAGTCGATATGTAAGGCACTGGACTGCACGCCCGGCGATTTGCTTGAGTATATTCCTGATAAGGTGGGAAAATAGGTCAGACTCATCGCGCTTTTTTCTTTTTTTTGGCTGCTGGGTTTGATAGACTGCTTGCGTCGTTGCTATAGGAAAATCGGTATAGAAAGGATGCTATGAAACAGCAGGATATAAGAACCCGCCAAAAAAAGGTCAAAGCGGTTCGTAGATATGAGGTTGTGGGGAGCAGAAAAAAGGTGAGTGTAGCAGGAAAAAGATTTCACTTTATCGGGGCAGGCGGTATCGGGATGAGCGGGCTGGCGCAGCTTTTGATAAAACACTCCGGCGTTGTGGCCGGCTCAGACCAAACAGCAAGTGATGTGACAGAAAAGCTTTGCCAAATAGGTGCTGATATAAAAATCGGCCATAGCGCCGAAAATCTCAACCCGAAAACGGATGCAGTAGTCATCTCGGCGGCCATAAAAGAAGATAACCCCGAGTTAAAACTTGCCCGGCAAAAAGGACTGAAGGTTTATAAATACGCCCAAATGCTGGGTGAATTAATGAATCTCTATGACGGCATAGCCATAAGCGGCACTCACGGCAAAAGCACAACGGCAGGCTGGCTCACATATCTGCTGAAACAAGCGGGTCTGGACCCAAGCTTCATCATCGGAGCTGAGATAATCAAGCTGCACACATCTTCCGGCGTCGGAGAAGGCGGTTACTTTGTCGCCGAGGCCTGCGAATATGACAGGAGCTTTCTGAACATAAAACCCAAAATTGCCTGCATACTAAATATCGAGGCTGACCATCTCGACTACTATAAAGATGAAGCTGAAATAGTCGAGGCCTTCGAGCAGTTCGCAAGGGGGATAAAACCCGGCGGCGTACTAATTGCAAATGGTCAGGACCCGAACGTGGCAAAGGTCATCCGACAATTACCAGCCGACCGGCGTTGTGAAACCTTCGGACTTGACGAAAATTGCAATTTCTATGCCAAGAACCTCGTGCTAAATGGTGGACTTTATAGCTTTGACGTTTATCATAATGGCGGGTTGCTTGGGCCGGCGAGGATTACCTTGCCGGGCAGCCACAACATTCTGAACGCCCTTGCGGTCTTTGCTGTGGCGAGATGTACCGGGCTGCCGGCTCAAAGAGTACTTGAGCTGCTGCCCCGTTTTACCGGTGTCGAGCGCCGATTGACGTTAAAAGGTCAAGTCGGCCAAATTACCGTCCTTGACGACTATGCCCACCACCCAACAGAAATTCGGGCATCACTTGCGGCCATACATCAAAGGTATCAGCCGAAGCGAATCTGGTGTGTTTTTCAGCCGCATCAGTACAGCAGAACAAGATTTTTGCTTGATGACTTTGCGGAAAGCTTTAAGCTTGCCGATATAACTATTGTGCCGGAGATTTATTTTGTTAGAGACAGCGAATCCGCCAAAAAGCAGATTAACTCGCAGGTTCTGGTTGAGAGGATGCGGGCCAACGGCACACAGGCGATGTTCATTGATAATTTTGGTCGAATCTGCGATTATCTAAAGAGCAACGTCGCTGCCGGCGAACTCGTAGTTACTATGGGTGCAGGTGATATTTGGAAGGTGGCAGATGAATATCTTCAGTGGCTTAGGGAAAATAGTTGAAACCAATTATCCGCTGGCCAAGGACACATGGTATGGTTTAGGCGGACCGGCTGACTATTTTATAAGACCGGAAACGGTCGAACAACTCAAAACAATAGCCCGGCGGTGCAATGAAAACAACATTCCAATTTATGTGCTGGGCTTTGGTTCCAATCTGCTCATCAACGATAACGGCCTGCGAGCAGCGGTGATAAAGCTCGAAGCAGAGAAGTTTGAACAGACTCAATTCGACGGTGAACAGCTCACTGCCTGGGCAGGCGCAAAACTGAGCGAGCTGGTTTTAACGTGCGTGAAAAAAAGTCTATCAGGCATTGAAGCTCTAACAGGCATACCCGGCTCGATTGGCGGAGCGGTAAGAATGAATGCAGGCGGTAATTTCGGAGATATTGGCGCAGCCATAGAAACCGTCACGCTGATGGACAGCCAGGGCGATATCTTTGAAAAGAGCAAGCCGGAACTGATGTTCGACTACCGTAGCACAAACATCACCGCCCAATTCATTCTAAATGCGCGGTTGAAGCTGACCAGCGCCGACCCCGAGCAAATTATGCGGACGGTAAAGGAAATCTGGATTTATAAAAAGAATAGCCAGCCGTTAAATACACGAAATTGCGGCTGTGTATTCAAAAACCCAAGAGGCGTCTCCGCCGGAGCTCTGATTGACAGAGCCGGGCTAAAAGGGCTGCAAATCGGCGGGGCCGTTGTCAGCGAGAAACACGCAAATTTCATAATCGCAGAGAAGGGGTGCAAAAGCCGCGATGTTGTGAGACTGATAGATGCTGTAAAAGAAAGAGTTAAAGAACAGTTCGGCATCGAGCTGGAACTTGAAATCGAAATCTGGGATTAACAATGACCATCGAACCTTCAGCAGGCTCTCAATCGCCCTTAATCGAAAGCCCGGTAAAAGTAGCCGTCCTTATGGGCGGTATCGGTGAAGAGCGTGACATCAGCCTCCAAAGCGGCAGTTGTGTAGCCCAAGTATTAAAAGAAGCCGGCCTGGATGTGGTGGCCTCTGATGTCGGGCCCGACAATCTGGACATACTTGAAGATAGCAGTATCGATGTATTCTTTCTTGCGCTGCACGGCAGATTCGGCGAAGACGGCCAATTGCAACAAATACTTGAAGACAAATCCCTTCAATACACAGGCAGCGGGCCGAGGGCGTGCAGATTGGCACTTGATAAAATGGCAAGCAAAAAGGCTTTTGCCAAGGCCGGCATACTCACACCCGTGGCAATCGAATTCAATCCCAATGTCGACCCCGCCGAACTTGAAAAACAACTCAAACAGTTTGCAGACAGATATGTGGTGAAACCTATAACACAGGGAAGCAGTATTGGTATGAGCATCGCAAATAATCGGCGAGAAGCTATCGCTGCAGCATCCAATTGTTTCAGCGAATTCGGTGATTGTATGATAGAAGAACTCATACCGGGGCGGGATATAACAGTTGGTATCCTTTGCGACCAAGCGCTGCCAATCATTGAGCTTCGGACACAAAGCGGCTTTTACGACTACCATGCAAAATATTCCGATGAGCAAACAGAGTTTCTTTTTGACACAATTGATAACCCGGTCCTGACAGCAAAAATCAAAACTGCAGCATTGGATTGTTTCAATGCGCTCGGCTGTCGCCATTTTGCAAGAGTTGATTTCAGATTGGACAACGACGGCGACGCCTATGCATTGGAACTTAACGCTATTCCCGGCTTCACGACCCGTTCCGATTTACCCAAGGCTGCAGCCAGGACAGGGCTGTCAATGAGCGATTTGTGTATAAAAATAATTGAAGCAGCTTTGAAAAACAGAAAAACTAAATATCCTTCAAGGGACCCCGCAAGGCGGGAACCCAAATAAGTACCAACGACTAAAATCAATGTCCAGAAGGAAAAAAACAAAATGTAATACGAAAAGAATATCGTTTAAGCTCGGCATATCCAAAAGAAAAAAACAACGAACTTACAGGCCGAGTTTAACAGGTATTTTGAAAGTATTAGCGATAGTCTGCGTTTTCGTTGCAGCAGGGGTATCTCTTTACTTTGCAGAAAGATATGTAAAATCAGTGAAACCTGCCGAAACCGGCCCCATAGAGTTGATGAACATACCTGAATGGGTAAGTAGCGAGCTAAAGACAAAAATTCGCGATGCTGCCGGCGGCAAAACCCTCAGGCTCGATGAAGAGGCCGCTGAGGTGGTGGCGGAAAATTTGGCGTCTGTTGCCTGGCTGGACGATATAAAGATACAAACTACGCACAAGCAAGTGCTCATCGAAGCCAGGTGGCGAAAGCCCCTGGCGCTGGTCAAATCAGGTTCACAAAGTTTTTACGTGGATGATGAACTGGTCGTGCTCGATTTCGTGCCAATACCTAATCTACCCATCGTAAGGATAGAAGGGCTGTCGGAAAGAGTGCCCTCGCAGGGTGAAGTTTGGCAAAGCGATGACCTCGATGCAGCGGTAACTATATTAGCCAAGCTTGACCAGATGGACAAAGCTGTCACGCCCGACAAACCGCTGCTTTACGAAATTGACCGTATCGACGTAAGCAATTTTAATGGCCGAAAAAACAGCCGACTTCCACATATTGTTCTTTACACAAAGGATGATACTGAAATCATCTGGGGCGCCGAGTTCGGCACGTGGCAGCGATATCTGGAAACAACGGATGAGGAGAAATTAGCCAAGCTTTACGCATATTACAAAGAATACGGCTCACTATCAGGCGGGGTAAAATACATCAATCTGCGAGACCCACAGGATAATATCTCCCAGCCGATTGACAAATATTAAGTGACTGAGAAACCATCCATCGCAGTTGCCAGGTCGGTATAGCGGTAGGGAATTTGAAATTGTTCACAGATTGCTTTGAATTTCTTAACAGCTGATTCGCTTAGTCTGCTTTGAAAATCTGTATCGCCCTTACAAGAGAAAATTCTACAGCCGGAAAAACGATATTCGTAAATCGTGCACTTTCCGTCAACATTGTACGGACATCCTGTGGTGAGCGAGGTCGAACCACGGCCGGTCGTCATTGGCCTTACGTTTTCGGCGCCCAAATTTGCGGCCAGATACATCAATTCCGGTGTAGTAACAAATAAGCGGTGGTCTAATTGGGCGAAATCACAACATTTGCCGCAGGCATCGCATATACCAGCTAAATGGACTGATTTGCGAATCTGCGAATCCAGCCATTTGTAAATTTCAGCTACTCTTTTCAGGGGCTGACTGTTTGTTTCATATTCTGCCACCATTTTTTGCTCTTTTTGATTTTTTCTATTTCCTCGAAGCTGTAATATTTTCCGCGATTAATACCGCCACATTTTTGCGTCGCCTTGTTCCAGACATCTGTGTTAGCCAAATTGTCGGGCCAAAACGGCCACGCTCTGCACTGGCTCGGCCGAACAGGGTAAATCATACATCTTTTTTGGCCATCTATTCTTTGCAAAAATACGCAATCTTTAGTGACTGGCTGTTCGATAACCGTTGTCCGCAGCCCCCGACGCCTGAGATACCTTCGCCGTAACTGGCCAGGTTCAATCTTTAAGAAATCTGCGACGAGTTTAATCTCCGGCCACGTAACCCAGATATACCCCTGGCTCGGCCCGGAGCAGCACCTGCCGCATTGCTGACATTCAAAATGCAGACCACTCGCATACCACAAAGGTTTCTTTTCCTCAAGCATCTATTATTTTACCACTTCAGGATAGCACCGGTATCAGCGCTGGTAGCCATCGAGGCGTATTTTGCGAGATAGCCTTTTGTTACACGCGGCTTGGGCGGTTTCCAGCTCTTTTTGCGTTCGGCGAGTTCTACAGCAGAAAGTTTTACATTTATTTTGTTATTTGGGATGTCGATTTCGATAATGTCGCCGTTTTTTAGCAAGCCAATCGGGCCGCCTACCACCGCTTCAGGGCTGATATGGCCGACGCAGGCGCCTTTTGTCCCGCCGCTGAACCTGCCATCAGTAATCAAAGCAACGGATTCGCCGAGACCTGCGCCTATGACGTAGCTTGTGGGACTTAACATTTCCTGCATACCTGGTCCGCCTTTGGGACCTTCGTTGCGAATCGCAATACAATCGCCGGATTTTACCTTGCCGGCCAAAATTCCATCGCGGGCCTCTTCCTGACTCTCGAAAATAACCGCAGGGCCGGTATGGGTCAGCATCGCCGGTGCAACACCTGCGGTTTTTACCACGCTGCCATCGGGAGCGAGGTTGCCTTTCAGGATGGTCAATCCGCCTGTCCGTGAGTACGCATTATCCAGGGTGTGAATACAGTCTGTGTTTTTGATTTTGGCATCAGCGATATTTTCGCCGAGCGTCCTGCCGGTAACTGTAAGGCAATCGGTATTCAGCAAATCTGGAACCTTGCTGATTTCTTTTAATATCGCGCTTATACCTCCGGCGGCGTCAACATCCTCCATATGAAATTTGCTCGAAGGAGACACCCTGCAGATATTTGGACACTTTGCACTGATGGCGTTTATACGTTCAAGGTCATATCTGATACCGGCCTCGTTAGCAATAGCCAGACCGTGCAGAACGGTATTTGTCGAGCCGCCCATTGCCATATCCAAAGCAAAAGCATTATCAATTGATTTCCGGCTGATTATATCGAGTGGTTTGATATCTCTTTCGATGAGCGTCAGAATCTGTTTGCCCGCTTGTTTATAAAGCTCCTGTCGTTTCGGATTAACCGCCAAGATAGTTCCGTTGCCCGGCAGGGCCATTCCGACAGCTTCGCAAAGACAGTTCATCGAATTGGCGGTGAACATTCCTGAACAGCTTCCCTGGGCTGGACAGGCCGTGTGTTCAAGCTCTTTTAGCTGTTCTTCGGTAATCTTGCCGGCATTGAATTCTGCAACGCCTTCAAATATGCTGATAAGGTCGATGGGTTTTCCATCTTTTGTTTTGCCGGCTGCCATAGGCCCGCCGGACACAAAAATCGTTGGTATGTTGAGCCTGACCGCAGCCATCAGCATACCCGGTATGATTTTGTCGCAGTTAGGAATGCAAACCAGAGCGTCAAGACAGTGGGCCTGCGCCATAATCTCGACCGAATCGGCAATGATTTCGCGCGAGGCCAGAGAATATTTCATGCCTGTATGGCCCATAGCAATACCATCGCAGACTGCTATGGTGTTAAACTCAAAAGCGGTGCCGCCTGCCTGGCGAACCGCCTTTTTGACGACCTGAGCCACTTTATTAAGGTGAATGTGACCCGGCACTATCTCACAAAAGCTGTTGGCAATACCGATGAACGGCTTGTTTATATCAGCATCAGTCAATCCACAGGCGTGAAGTAAGCCCCTGTGCGGCGCCCGCTGGAAACCTTTTTTAACCGTGTCACTTCTCATAATCCGGCTTCTCCAATTTATAGTGAGCATGTCGAACCTAAAAAATAGTTCATAAGGCAATCTAAAAATGTAATTTTAACCAATAAACAAAGGTAAATAAAGAAAAATAGACGTAAAGTGGGATATGAAGGCTAATTATGATATAATTATCAAGAGGATATAAATGGGTTTATGTGCTGCCGCGAAATCAGAAGGCACTCATTATCGATTGTTTCTTATCAAGGAGACGGACGATGAAGAAAGGCATTTGCGGTTCGACGTTGCTCACCGCCCTGAGTGCTTCGACTGAGCTCAGTCGAATGTCCTTGTCGAAGGGCGGTCTTTTGAACATATTGTTGCCGGTGCTGGTCCTGGTACTTGGGATATCGAATTTAACCGAAGCGTATGAAGGGGATTTGAATTGGGATAGTGTTATCAACTGGGCTGACCTTGATGCGTTCGCTGAGCAATGGTTGAACGATAGCTGTTCAAAGAAAGATTGGTGCAACGGAGCCGATATAGACCATAGTAGCAGAGTTGAGTTAGGTGATTTTGCCCTACTGGGACGATATTGGGATATCAACTTCAATGAGCGAATCGAGGATTTACTGGCACAAATGACACTTCAGGAGAAAGTGGCACAGTTGGGAGGTGATGCATCGGGTATGTCGACTCCGGACAATACTCGTCTTGGGATACCCGGCTTTAAGATGGCTGACGGTCCTCAAGGCGTTCGTTGGGACCAATCCACCTGCTTTCCCAGCTCTCTGGCTTTAGGTGCCAGTTGGGACCCCGATTTGGTCCAGCGGGTAGGTGAAGCAATGGGCAAGGAATTCAGAGGTAAGGGCCGTTATGTGGCGCTCGCCCCGTGTATTAACATTATTCGAGACCCGAGAGGCGGCAGAAGTTTTGAGACCTTCGGGGAAGACCCATATTTAGTTGGACAGTTAGCAGCGGCCTTTGTGAGAGGAGTTCAAAGTCAAAAGGTCATTGCTGTTGCAAAGCATTTCGCTTGTAACAACCAGGAAAATGGACGGGGAACTAATAACGTTTTAGTTAACGAAAGGACTCTGCGGGAGATTTACATGCCCGGTTTTCTCGCTTGCGTTCAGCAGGCCCATGTTTGGGCTATCATGGCTGCGTATAATAAGGTCAATGGCCCATATTGCACGGCAAACCAGCACCTTCTGACCGAAATACTCAGAGATGACTGGGGCTTTAGGGGCTTTGTGGTTTCCGACTGGGGAGCGACTCATGCCACGGTGGAGTGCGCCAATGCCGGCCTTGATGTTGAAATGCCGACCGCTGACTACTATGGCCAGCCGCTTTTGGACGCGGTAGGAAGCGGGCAGGTATCGGAGGATACCATCAATGAAGCCGTCCGAAGAATCCTGCGGTCAAAGTTCTGGTCAGGTGTATTTGAGCAGCCGGTTGAGCCAAATGAAAGCGTCATTAACTGCCCGGAGCACCAGGCATTGGTGCTGGAAGCGGCAAAGAAATCAATCGTGCTGTTAAAGAACGATACATCTCTGCTGCCATTGGATATGGGAACCCTCACAAAGATAGCGGTCATTGGCCCCAACGCAAAAGTTGCCAGGCCAAGCGGTGGTGGTAGTGCTCACATCACTCCTTATTACGCTGTTTCACCCTGGGAGGGGATTATAAATAAAGTTGGCGGTACCGTCGAAGTTCAATTTGCACAGGGTTGCTATTTTGAAGAGGCCCTTTACCCTATCCCATCATCGGTACTAAAGCCGCCGGGTGGCCAACTCGGGCAAGGACTGCAGGGCGAGTATTTTAACAACCGCAATCTGCAGAGTCCGTCAGTGCTGACCAGAATCGACCCGAATGTCGATTTCGATTGGTCAAGCGGCTCACCGGCACCGGCGGTCAACGCAGACAATTTTTCTGTAAGATGGACTGGCAAGCTGGTCCCAAAGAAAACGGGGCAGTACTCACTTGGAACAACGACTGATGACGGGGTGCGGTTGTATCTGAATAATCAACCGCTTATCAACGATTGGCAAGACCATGCCGTCAAGACAAACTCAGTAACCGTCGATCTGGAGGCTGACCATGAATATGATATCCGCATGGAATACTACGAGAATGGTGGCCTGGCGGTGGCCAAGCTGGTCTGGATTGAGCCAAATTATATAGAAGACTTAATTCTTGAAGCTCGTCAAGCAGCCGACAGCGCAGATGTTGCCATTGTGGTCGTTGGGACGACTTCGAGTATTGAAACAGAAGGTATAGATAGAGACCATCTGGATTTGCCGGAAGGACAGGATGAGCTTATCCAAGCTGTCTCGCAGGAGAATCCAAATACAGTTGTGGCAGTAGTGAGCGGCTCAGCGGTGCTGATGCACCGTTGGATTGCTGATGTTCCTGCGGTACTTGAATGCTGGTTCAATGGACAGGAGGTGGGCAATGCCATTGCCGATGTGCTGTTCGGAGACCAAAATCCCGGCGGTAAGCTACCCGTTACATTTCCCAACGATGAAAGCCAGCTGCCGCCCTTCGACAATAATTATGAAGCTCCGGGGGAAGGTCCTGGCTACCGGCACTACGAGAAGTATCTGAAAGAGCCGCTGTTCTGTTTTGGACATGGGCTGAGTTATACAGATTTTGAGTATAGTAACCTCAGTATAAGCCCGCAGAAGGTATGGTCTGCCGCTGAGGTTACGATTAGCGTGGATGTAAACAATGTTGGCCAGCGCGCAGGCGATGAAGTGGTCCAGTTATACATTCGTGATGTCAATGCCAGCGTAGAGCGGCCCAACAAAGAGCTAAAAGCATTCAAGAGAATAAGCTTGGAGCCGCAGCAGGAAGAAACGGTCATATTTACATTACCAGTAAAAGAGTTGGGATTCTACGATGTGAACTGTAATGAGTTTGTAGTAGAAGGCGGTGGATTTGAAGTGCTCGTTGGCAGCTCTTCGTGTGACATAAGGTTAAACGGCAATTTTGAAGTGGTCTCGGTAGCGTGGAACCAGGTGCCGGCTGCAGCAGGGCCGAATTCGATATCAATGAGTGCTATTATTTCAGACCCGAACAGCTACAGCACAGCACAGTACTACTTCGAGTGCACGGCTGGGGGCGGACACGATAGTGGCTGGCAGGAAAGCCCCACCTATGAAGACATCGGCCTGCAAAGTGAGATTGAATACACATATCGGGTTAAAGCACGTGATAGAAGCGCCCCCCAGAATGAGACTGAGTGGTCGGTTGAGAAATCCTCGTCAACCGAAGACAACAAACCACCGACTCCCAATCCTATGACTTGGGCCATTTTGCCCCACAGCGCTGGAGCAACGGCCATTTCAATGACGGCGACGACCGCTTCGGACATCAATGGTGAGCAATATTTTTTTGAATGTACAGCCGGCAATGGGCACGATAGTGGCTGGCAAGACAGCCCCACTTATACAGATACAGGTCTCAGTCCTAATACGCAATATACCTATTGGGTCAAGGCACGTGATAAGAGTCCCGGTCAGAATGAAACCGGCTGGTCATCAGAGAAATCGGCGATGACGGATCCAGTGCCAACAGCTTTCCTTGTGGCACACTACGAGTTTGAGGGTGACTTTAACGACAGCTCCAGCAATGGTCTGCACGGCAATCCAAATGGAGGCGCAGCAATAATTTATAATGCCGTCAGAGACAGCAACGTGCTGAGCCTGGACGGTGTTGACGACTATGTCAATTGTTTCAACAACTCGGCCTTCAACATCACCGATGCGATTACGCTTGCTGCATGGGTAAAAACAAATGATACAGCTAATGGCGAGTTTAATCCCTACATAACAAAAGGCGACCACACTTATGGATTGAAGAGCAATGAGCGTAACGCTATGGAATTTGTTATTTACGATGGAACGTGGATAACGGCTGAAACTTCTGTAGATGCTTCGTTTAACGGCGTATGGCACCATGTGGCCGGAACTTATGATGGAAGTGAGCTTAGGTTGTACATCGATGGAGAGTTAGCGGCTACTACAGCTCATTCAGGGACTATAAACAGCACTACCCACAACGTCTACTTAGCTGGCAATTCTGAGGCATCTGGCCGTTTCTATGACGGCCTAATCGATGATGTCCGCGTCTATCGCGTGGCGCTGTCCGCTGCTGATGTTAATGCTGTTTATCAAGGAAATCTGTAACACGAGTGGTTACTGGAAATCAGCACTCAAATCAGCTACACCTCAGTTACTTAGAGCTTATAACAAAACTGTACGTTGCCTTCTGTCATTCCCGCGAAAGCGGGAATCCAGATGCTTTTATTAAAGTCATTTTAGGTTTTGTTATAGACTCTTAATCAACCACGGCTAAACGGCTGGGAAAAAAACAGTTCATAAATTACCCGAAAGCCCAAAAAACACAATTTTAACCGCTAATTAAAGACACATAAAGAAAAATCAGTTGTCTTTGGCAGGATAAAACATATAATTACAATTCGAATGGGCTCCCGTTTTGCGGGGTCCGAGTTTGCTATAAAATCAAAGTTTCTAAGGAGACCAACAATGAGACAAGTCAAAATTTCCAAGTGGCTGGCAAGTGCGGTAGTTTGCTCACTTCTTCTGGCAGCAGGTTGTGCCAACAAATTCGCACTGAGGTTTACTCCGCAGGATTCAACAACTTGCAGGGTAATATCCGAAACAGAACGGAGTATTAAATGGGAAGGGTCCTTGCCAGAGGAACCCGCCTTCAAGGGTGGCCGCAACCACGACAGACTCGAAATGACCTTCGCCCAGGAAATACAAAGCGTCGATGATAAAGGCAATGCTATCGCAAAAATTATAATCAAAGAGCTAAAGTATTCCTCCATAGTTAAAGATAGTTCCGCTTTTGAGTTTGACAGCTCCAAGCCAAAAGACCCAAACCACCCGCTGGCAAAGTTAATCGGGCAAAGTTATACCCTAAAAATAGCACCTACAGGTGAAGTTACAGAAGTTATTGACACAAAAGAGGCAGAAACTGCGGTCAGGAAAGGTTCCGTGCCCCCAGGAATAGCCTTGAGACTGCTTAATTCAGAAGTAATCAAGGAACGACATGGAACCTTAGTCTTGCCGGACGCCGACAAAAACCAATTACACATAGGTGACAATTGGAGCAGCACAAGGACTTTTTCCTTCGGTATGATGGGGTCGGAATCATACGAAAAGATTTATACACTCAAAGAGATTAAAAAGGTGAACAATCACCAGATTGCTGTTGCCGAGATGAAGGCCATTCCTTCCTCGGAAATGGCAGAAGAGCTGCACAAGGAGCAGACAACCGGCGTATTTTCAAAAATGTTCGATAACACCGAAACATACAGCGGCCAGCTTAAACTGGATTTGACCGCGGGCAAAGTCCAGGAGTATTTTGAAAAGTTGCGGACAGAGTGGGTTATGGTTGACCCCAGGCCGGACCCCAACAAAGAGCCTGCCGCACTGAAAATGGCTGCTACTCGTCTCTACAGCCTCGAAAAAATTGATTAGAAACAGTTCATAGTTCGTAGTCTACGAAGTCGCTACTACCTGCTATGAACTCAATTAATAAGGAGTGAAATTGAAAACTGCGTTAACTCTTTTCACGGTTATTTTCCTGATTGCCCTTGTGGGATGCGAGCCGGGAGTCGAGGGGAAAAAACCGTTAACTGGAAAGAAAAAACTGATAACTGTAAATTTCCAAGAGGGCCAGACTCTGCAGTACAGGTTCGTATCCAGCAGAGATATTGAGGTTGATTGGGGGCCGATGAAAAGCGGCTCTAAACCAGGCCAGGACAAGGTCGATAAATCCTCCGAGTCGATGGATATGGTCGTTGCCTATACGCCCATTGAAGTAGACCCCTACGGCCTTACAACTATCAAGGCAACATGCAAATCGGTAAACGTCAGGCGAACTTCATCAGGAACAGGCCGACAAGGCACAAGCAAAGATGCCGTAGAAAGTCTTCCAGGGGTAAGTTTCACGTTCACTGTCGAGCCTACAGGCAAAATTGAGGATTATTCGCAATTAGAGAAGTTAATCAAAGAGATTGGCGAAAAAGCCTTCCGACCAGAAGACAAGAGAGGGAGGATTAAAGAGCCCGATATGATAGGCGATTTTACCGCCACACAATGGTTCCTGTGGGACTCGGTTTCCAGCATAGAAAAAGCTGCGGAGGGAGTCCGCGTGGGTCAAAGCTGGAAGTCTAAACTGCCCGTACCAACCCCGATGGTAACACGAAAAGCAAGAGACGTTACCTATACGCTCGATGAAATCCGCCAAACCGAAAAAGGGCAACTCGCCGTGATACGAAGCTCCTATTCGCCTACCGAATCGGTCTCGGACAACTGGCCGCCAATGCCTTACTCCGGCAGCTTCCAAATGAGCGGCAGGTTCGGCTTCCTAAGAGGCTATAAGCTCCTGGATTTGCAGGGTCAGGGCGAGGAGCTGTTCAATATCGATGCAGGCCGAACAGAGCAATACAATCAACAGTATCAAGTGCAACTGGAGGCCTCTTTCCCAATGGGTATCAACATAAAGCCCCGGATAACCATCAAGCAAAATTTAACAATGGAGCTTCTCGGGACTTCCCTTGAAAACTGATAAATCATATACAAAATACAAAGGGTTGCTATTTTGCGATTTATTGCAAAATGGGGGCCCCAAAAAATCATGGAGGTAATCGTAGATTGGAACGCAAAAATCTATGGGCGCCATGGCGAGTCGAATACATCCAAGGCCTGAGCAAAAGCAGTGATTGTTTTATTTGTCATGATTTGGAGAAGCCACAGGATGATGATAAAAACCTGGTGTTATGGCGCTCAGACAGAAGCATCGTAGTGCTAAATCGCTTTCCCTATAACAACGGCCATTTACTGATAGCCCCCGCCCGACATATCGCCGACCTTGAGCAGGCAAGCGACGAAGAGCTGCTGGAATTGACCAAGCTGGTCAGGGAATCGAAAAAGGCCCTTTCCCTGGCGATAAAACCCCACGGTTTCAATGTCGGGATGAATTTCGGACGATGTGGCGGAGCCGGATTACCCGACCACCTCCACATCCATATCGTTCCACGATGGGAGGGAGACACAAATTTTATGAACGTATGCACTGATATCAATGTTGTCAGCCAAAGTTTGACCGAGCTTCTCAAGCAATTAAAGCAGATAAGCAAAGAACACAACCTTCCCACTTTATAAATATGTCTGAAGAACTAAGCTGTTACGCCGTTGCTGAAACTCGCAGCCGTGGCCGGAGGTTCGCAGAAAAGCCGCATCCGTATCGCTCAGACTTTGAACGCGACCGCGACCGTATAATCCACTGCTCGGCATTTCGCCGGCTGGAAGGCAAAACACAGGTGTTCACCCCGGGCCTTGACGACTATTACCGCACACGCCTTACCCACAGCATCGAAGTGGCACAAATAGGAAGGACCATCACAAAAATACTTCACCTCAACGTTAACCTTACCGAGGCAATATGCCTGGCACATGATTTGGGACACTCACCCTTCGGACACACCGGTGAAAAAGTCCTCGACCGTTTAATGACTGAATTCGGCGGGTTCGAGCATAACCGGCAAGCATTGCGAATTGCCGATTTGCTCGAACATCCGTATCCGGATTTTGCCGGCCTAAATCTGATGTACGAAACCCGATTGGGATTAGTCAAACACCGAAGCCCCTATGATAACCCACAGGACGATACCTTTGCTGAGTCAAACTGCTCGCTCGAGGGGCAGGTTGCGGACATTGCCGACCGCATTGCAGTGAACTCTCACGACCTTGAAGACGGTATGCGAGCCGGTCTGATTCGCAGTGAGCAATTAAAAAACGTTGAAATATTCACAGAAGCACAAAGCCGAATAAACGCCAAAGCGATGGAAGACCCGATAGTCCAAAAAACAAGAACCGCAAAAGCAATTATCGACATGCTCGTCAGTGACTGCATCGATGCGAGCAAAAAAAATATCACCGGCGTAAATCTGAAAACTGTTGACGAGGTATATCGCCGTAGCGAAAATTTAATTGCGCTTTCAACTGAAAATAACACTAAGCTCACTGCATTGGAAAAGTTTTTACTGCAGAACCTTTATCGACATAAATCAGTAACACAAACAGCAAAGCAAATTGAAAACTGGCTTGAGCAGCTTTTTGAGAAGTTTTGTCGCAGACAAGAGCTGATGCCGGGTTACTTCCAACAATTGATAAACCAGGAAGGTTTGCAGCGGACAGTATGCGATTACATTGCGGGTATGACCGACAGATTCTGCCTGAAAACGCTGAAAAATCCGGCCGGAACTGTCAATAATCTTTGACTTAATTTAAGCCTTCAGCTAATCTTCGACAACTATGAGAAGATTGCTTGTATCGTGTTTCGGTCTTGGCTGGTTGCCCATTGCTCCGGGAACGTGGGGCTCACTGCCGCCGGCGATGCTCTTTGCCTTGATGTGTTACTTCGGCTCAGCAGCCGCAGCAATATCAATTACAATGGCAGTTTTGGCTTTGGTTGGTTCTGTTGTTTGTATCAAATTTGCTCCCGCTATAGTCGCAGCAACAGATGAAGCCGACCCCCGAGAAGTGGTTGCCGATGAATTTTCAGGCCAAGCAGTTACGTTTTTATTCATAGCTGCAATCCCGATTAGCAACATTTGGGTCACTGGATTGCTCGGCTTTTTGCTTTTCAGGCTTTTCGACATTCTTAAACCCTGGCCAATCCGTAAGTTTGAGAAGCTGCCCAGAGGATGGGGTATTCTCTCAGACGATTTAATAGCAGGCGTCTATGCCGGTATCGCATTACTTTTTTGCTTACGAATCGGCCTGGCGGAGTATCTTAACGGAACATTGCGATTTGACGGCTCATCATTAAATATCTTTTCAGCGGCTATCCTGGGTGCAATTCAGGGTCTGACAGAATTTCTGCCGGTCTCATCGTCCGGCCATTTGGTCTTACTTGAAAATCTCTTTCACTTTGACCCGGAAAAACCGGAGATGCTATTGTTCGATTTGACTATTCATACCGGCACGGTTATTGCCATTTTCATCGTTTTCCGCAAATCCATAGCTGCCTTTGCAAAAAACCTGATAGCATTTGGAAAATACGGTTCTACTCCGATAGCGATTTATAAAAAAAGTCCGAGTGTTCATCTGCTTGTCCTGGCAATAGTAACTACCTTTGTAACCAGCGTGCTGGGCCTTTCATTCAAGCATTATTTCGAATCCGCCCGTGGCAGTCTGGCTGTAATAGCTGTTATGTGGATTATTAACGCTACTCTTCTCTTGATTACGGACTGGCGAGGGAAAACGCGTTTGGGTTTACGCCAATTCGGCCTTGTCGCCGCAGTAATAGTTGGTCTTGCACAAACCGCAGCGATTATGCCGGGAATCTCGCGAAGCGGCGCCACTATCTGTGCGGCCATTCTGATTGGCCTGCACCGCCGCTGGGCGGTGGAATTCAGCTTTCTTATTGCCATACCGGCTATTCTTGGTGCAACAGCAGTTGAGCTAATCCAAAATTTCGACAAAATTAACTCGGCTGCCATGCCGTTAAGTACTATCATAGTCGGCCCAGCCGTTGCGGCGATTGTCGGCATTGCGGCCTTGAAAATTCTGATTAAGGTCTCAAGAAAAGCCAACCTGAAGATTTTCGCCTTTTACTGTTATATTTTGGCCTGTTTTGTGTTTTTTTTCTCTTGAGATAAGCTTGAATTTGTGCAACAATTACTGTTCAATTGAAGGACTTTTGAACAGGTCTTCTCGTTCGTTAAGGATTTTGGCAGAACAGGGGAGTCAAAAATGGAAACGGAAGTCATATCGCCAAGATTAATCAGGATGATAAATTATAAGTACACCCGAAAACTACTGGCAAAAAAAATCGACGATTACATCTATAAAAGTATTGTCAGCGATGATTCAGAAGATTTACAACAAGTACGGCTAAGAAGATACCAGTTCCTCTCAGCGATGCTGCATTGTGTTGTTAGAAATGTAGATAAGGGCTATGTTTCAAAGGAATTTATAAAAAAAATCATCAACGTGTTGGTTCAGAATAATCTTATTGGCGAAGACCAAAGTGCCAATCAGGCCGTTGAGAAATTCAAAGAAAAATATGGCGAGCCTCCGCCGAGCTTCATTGTCCTCTCTCCTACTCAAATATGTAACTTAAAATGCACCGGCTGTTACGCCTCTTCAGCAGCAAATACTCCGGCCATGATACCTTATTCTTATGTAGATAGGATAGTAAGTGAGGTCCACGACTCCTGGGGCAGCAGGTTTATAACCATCAGCGGGGGCGAGCCATTTATGTATAAGAGCGAAGGTAAAACCCTCCTTGATATCTATCAAAAGTATAATGATATGTTCTTCCTCGCATATACCAACGGCACAGTTATTAACGAAGAAGTTGCTCAAAGACTTGCAAAATCGGCAAATATCACGCCGGCAATTTCGGTTGAAGGTTTTGAGGAAGAAACCGATAACAGGAGAGGTGCCGGCACACACAAAAAAATCCTCCATGCCTTTGAATGCCTGAGACAGGCGGGCGTGCCTTTCGGCATCTCTGTCACAGCAACAAGCAAAAACGTAGATACACTACTGACTGATGAGTTTTATGATTTTTATTTTCAGGAACAAGGTGCCTGCTATATGTGGCAATTCCAACTGATGCCGATTGGGCGAGGCAAAGATGAAATCGATTTAATGGTTAAACCCGAACAAAGAATTCAGCTTTTTAGAAAATGGGAAAAACTGCTCAGCGAAAATAGATATTGTATGGCTGATTTCTGGAACAGCGGCATGCTCACAAGGGGATGCGTCGCTTACGGTCGCAACGGCGGATACATCTATATCGACTGGCATGGCAATGTAACACCCTGTACCTTTATTCCCTACTATGTTGATAACATCTATGATTTATATAACAACGGAAAGACCCTCTCTGATGCATTGTTCTCCGATTTTATGAAAAACGGCCGAAAATGGCAGAGAGAATATGGTCTCGACAATTGGAAAAAACCAAAGAACTGGCTAATGCCCTGCTCCATAAGAGACCATTACGAAGTATTCAGAAATTCAGTTTTACCAAAAGATGCAAAACCCGAAGACGAAAAAGCCAAAGAAGCTCTGGAATCCGATGAATATTTCGAGGTGCTAAAAAAGTTTGATGAAAAACTGGAAGATTTAACTGAAAAAATCTGGGAAACGGAATATTTAAATGTATAATGAAAATGCAGTTGGCTGTGTAGCTTTTAAAGTTTAAAATTTTTTCAGCAAAGCCCTAAGGGCACGGTTTGTCCCAAGGCCTGTTTTTGGAGGATTTTTCCAATTATGTCAAACAGTTACAGTTCCCTCTGCGATGATTTTTATCTCGATATGTACCTCAACACTAAGTTGGGCCTGCCGAGGCAGCGCGACACTATTTTAGCCTTTTTCGAGCGGATACAAAAGCAATTCCCCTCTATGGGCTGCTTCTCTCGAGACGAAAATAACAAGTACTATTTAGAAGAAGACCGCAACACCGGCCAATGCCGCTGGATTACTCTCGAAATAGACCGTATCGGCTCCGGAGTAGTCAATCCCTCAAGCTTTGAAGATGCCTACAACCAGGACAGATTGGTAATTGAACTGGTGCCCTATATGCTCAGCGTAAATCATCTTGATATCGATTCACTGGATGTTACTTTTGCTATGGATTTTGATTATGCAGGCAGCCACGATGAGGTTATTGCCGAAGCACTATTCGGCTCAACCGCCTTTAACTGCCTTCTGGATTTACCAGCAGCCAGGCCTATCGCGTTTTCCCCCACTGTGGTGGTAGCCATCTCTGACGACTGCCTTACACAAGGCAGAATTAGCATAGAGTCAAAAACAAGCGTTTATGAACCCAGGGAAAAAAGACCCGTTGTAGATGAGGCGATAAGTTTGTCTTTTACAATCCGTCAATACCCATCGAGCGCAGAAAAATTTGATGCACTAAAATCTTTTGAAAATCAATGTCGGCTGGCTGAAGAACTAATGGCTGAAAAAATAGTCCCGAACTTTGTCCAGCCACTAATTAACGTAATTGCGCAAAAACGATTAACATAGACTAAAGGAAGGACGTTAGAATGGCTATTGAAGCACCGGTAAGCAAATTCAGAAAGAACAATCTCAAAGTCTATACCGCTGCTTGCATTGTTTTTGCAATCGTTTTCGCCTACGACGGCTATTTGAGCAAATACCAATGGTCACATCGTCGCAGCTTCTATGAGAAACATGTAAAACAGGGCCGGCCTGACGATACAATAATATTTAATCAAACAGCTCCAATCTTTCTCGTTGTTCTCGCTGCTGTCCTGACAGGGCGGTTCTGGGCATTCAAAGACAAAAAGCTACTGGCCGGTGAAAATGAGCTTGTTATTAGCGATAAAGAAAAAATTTCTTATGATTCCATACAAAAAATAGATAAAACCAACTTTGGCTCGAAGGGCTTTTTCATAATCACATACAAGAATAAGAACGGCAGCGAAGTTAAACGCAAACTAAGTGATAGAGCCTATGATAACTTGGCAGCTGTCTTGGATAAACTCGTCGCAAAAATTAGTTGAAATTACCAAAATAAAATCTAAAATCTAATCAGTTAACCGCAATAGGTTGCAGGGCTCTTACTTTGCAATAGATTGCAAAGAGGGAACCCATGTTGATAAACTGTTGCGGTTTATTTTTGGGGGCCACGGGCAACATATTTTGAGAAGTGGACGCGAATGAATTCTTGTATTGTCGGATTGCAATGGGGCGACGAGGGCAAAGGCAAGGTTATTGATATCCTTGCCGAGCATAGCGACATCGTCGTCAGATATAATGGAGGTGCCAATGCCGGCCACACCGTTGTCATAGATGGCAACAGGTTTGCTTTACACCTTTTGCCCAGCGGTTCAGTTCGGCCGAATATTGTCTGCGTAATCACAAATGCCGTAGTGATTGACCCCGACACACTCCTGAAGGAAATTGAGACATTGGCCCAAAAAAGTATTACGCTGACGGGGCGCCTCTTTATAAGTGAAAACGCCCACGTCGTTTTGGATTATCACAAAAAAGAAGACCGATTCCGCGAAGAATCGCTCGGCAAAAACAGAATCGGTACAACCATTCGAGGCATTGGTCCCTGTTACGCAGACAAGGTTGGCAGAAGCTACGCCGTGCGCATGGCCGATTTAAGAGACCTCAAAAAACTCAAGGCCAGGCTGCAAACCATCGTTGAATACAAAAACAAAATCTTTGCAGCTCTTTATAACGCCGAGCCGATAAGCGTTGATGAAATCTTCGAAAAGTGTAAATCTTATGCTGACAAGCTCCTCCCATTTATGATTGATACAACCGAATTTCTACACAAATCAATTGTCGATGGTAAATCTATCCTTTTTGAAGGCGCGCAGGGATCGCTATTAGACCTGGACCATGGCACTTTTCCGTATGTAACCAGCTCAAACTCAAGTGCGCTTGGTATGTCAATCGGCTGTGGTGTGCCGGCCAAGATGGTTGATAAATTCATCGGCGTAGTCAAGGCCTACACAACGAGGGTCGGTGCCGGTCCTTTTCCTACAGAACAGGATAACGAGGTCGGTCAATATATTCGTGATAAAGGACACGAATACGGCACTACCACAGGCCGGCCCCGCCGATGCGGCTGGTTCGATGCCGTGGCAGTATCCTACGCCGTAACCATCGGCGCTATCGATTCCATAGCTTTGATGCATCTTGATACCCTCACCGGCTTGAAAAAAATAAACATCTGCAGGGCATATAAAATTAACGGAAAAGAAACTACCTTCTTTCCTGCGAATACAGCCAGACTTTCACAGGCAAGTCCCATTTATGAAACTGTCCCCGGCTGGGATGTTGCTCTTGCCGAAGTAAATGATTTTCATGATTTACCTGTCAACGCCCAAAACTTTATTTGCCTTATTGAAGAAATGGTCAAAATACCCATCACAATTATCGGGGTTGGACCAGAACGAACCCAGACGATATTTAGATAATTTCAGCAGATAGCGGAGATGCTGAACGCTATACACTATGAAAAATATCGAAGAAAAACTTAAAAAAACTACTAAACGTCTCGGCCTAACGACCAGGCAGATACCGCGTCATATCGCCATAATTATGGACGGCAATGGCCGATGGGCACAGAGAAAAAATCTGCCGCGAGCTGAAGGGCATCGCCAGGGCGCAAAAACAGTCGAAAAAGTGGCCCAGCACTGTGTCGACTTCGGTATCGAATCTTTGACCTTATATTCCTTTAGTATAGAAAACTGGAAAAGACCCAAAACAGAAGTCAATTCCCTAATGCACCTCTACACCCAATACCTCGCCGAGATTCGCCCTACGCTTATGAAAAACAACGTCAAGCTGGTTCACCTCGGCAGACTGGCTCAACTGCCCACTGCGGTAAAAAAAGAACTCGCAAAAACTATAGAATTGACCTCCGCCAACACGGGTATGATACTTGCCCTAGCGTTAAACTACGGTGGCAGAGTCGAGATAATAGATGCAGCAAAAAAAATTGCTCAAAAATACAAAGATGGACAACTCGGTCTCGAAGATATTGACGAACAGTGCATAAGCCAGCATCTATACACCGCCGGCCTGGCTGAACCGGACCTTTTAATACGCACTGCAAATGAAATGAGAATCAGCAACTTCCTGCTATGGCAAATCTCGTATAGTGAATTCTATGTTACAAAAACTCTTTGGCCCGATTTCAAAAAGTCAGATTTGGAAAGGGCGATACTCGCTTACGCAAAGCGAAATCGACGTTTCGGCGATATCAAACTGCAACTAAAAAGCATTTGACAGCAACCAGGCAGGTCTGACCAACCGTTAACAACTATGCTCAAATATAGATTGGTTTTTGGTACATTGATGACGGTATTTTTTGCCGCCATAGTCATTTTCGACGGCTGGCTGGATGGTACCCTGACAGCTTCGGCAGCCGATGACAAACCGGTGCAGGGAACAATCCTTTGTATCCTCATTGCCTTGTTAGTAATCCCTGCCCAACTGGAGCTGTCAAAACTTGCCGCGGCAAAAAATTTAAAGATTTTCAGCCCCATTTCAATCATTGCATCGATTTTATTCGCAACCAGCTGGTACTGGCCGCAATTTCTCCAAATCGAATCCCGGATTTGTCTATATTTCATCCCTGCGTTTGTATTGATGGCGTTGCTCTTATATCAATATATCCGCTATGGCACTTCAGCAGTGTTAGCTAATTGTGGAGCAAGCTATTTTTCTATTATTTATCTTGGGCTTTTAGGCGCCTTTGTACTTGCCGTGCGGATTGATTTCGGCCCCTGGGCATTGCTAATGTTTGTTTTTGTTGTAAAGTCTGCTGACATAGGGGCTTACTCGTTTGGAAGTCTTTTTGGCAAGCACAAATTTTCGCCTGAAATCAGCCCCGGTAAGAGCTGGGAAGGTATGGCCGGTGCCGTAGCAACCGCAACTATAGTCGCTATTCTCTTTGCCATAAGTTGTGATATAATGGTTTGGTGGTTAGCAGTAATCTTTGGCTCTTGTTTTGCCTTTATCGGCCAAATGGGCGATTTGGCTGAGTCTATGATAAAGCGAGACGCAAAGCAAAAAGATTCAGCAAGCAGGGTGCCGGGCTTTGGTGGAATACTGGACATTCTTGATTCACCGCTGCTGGCGGCACCGTTTGCATATTTGTTCTTTATGTTCAGCTCTCGATAGAGAAAAACTTTGGAAGTTACCATACAATTAGATTCACCTGGTAAGCAGCTTGAGTTGTTCGGCCCTGCCGACAGCCACCTTCGCCTTTTGCGCCAGTCCCTCGGCGTCCAGATTACCGCCCGTCAGTCCAATTTAATCATCACGGGCAAAACCGAAAACGTAAACAGAGCCGCAGAAATTATAGACAAAATGCAAAAGCGCTTAATCAAATACGGCTCACTTAACCTTGCAGATGTAAACGCCTTACTCGCTCAAGACGATTCAACCGTGACTGCCGAGACCAGCGAGGCCATTACGGTGTACTCCCGCAAAAAAATTATCGAGCCGTCCACCAAGGGGCAGCTAAAGTACGTCGAAACAATGCTGGCCAACGACCTTACATTCTGTATAGGACCCGCTGGAACCGGCAAAACATACTTGGCCGTCGCAATTGCAGTCTCGATGCTTAGAAAAAAACAAATCAGGAAAATCATCCTCGCCCGTCCGGCTGTGGAAGCCGGTGAAAAACTTGGCTTCCTACCTGGCGATTTGCAGGCAAAGGTAAATCCATATCTTCGCCCACTTTTTGACGCTCTCGAAGATATGATGGATTTCGACCAGATGAAGAAATTTATGGAACTGGACATCATCGAAATCATTCCACTTGCCTTTATGCGTGGTCGAACATTAAACGAAGCCGCCATTATCTGCGATGAAGCACAAAACACTTCAGCTCTGCAAATGCTGATGGTCTTGACTAGATTGGGCCATGGTTCCAAAATGATAGTAACAGGCGACATTACTCAAATCGACTTAGACGCCGGCCAAAAAAGTGGAATGGTGGAAGCCATTGCAACGCTGCGGCGAATCAAAGGTATAGGTTTTACAGAGTTAACCCAGAAAGATATTGTGCGACACCGACTGGTTCAAAATATCGTACAGGCCTACAAAAAAAGGGCAAAAGCTAAAAGGCAAAGCGAAAAATAGCTTCACTTTTTTCGCAACCTTACATGATGAAAGTAAAGTAAATAAATGTGGTTTTTGAAAAAAACAAGTCCACGACGAAGCCAGGTTCGCGAGAAGAAAACTATCGAGCGACTTTCGCAAATAAGCCAGTTCGCCAACACCGACCGTTTAATTTCGGCCTTATTAGTGTCCCTTTTTATCGTTTTTTTCGTCCTCATTCTTTCGTTCGAACTAATCCAGCAGGCTCGCTACCTTGAGCTGATACCCAGAGCCGTCATAGTGGTGCTGATTTCTCTTGGCGCAGCTTTCTATATCCATCACTACCAAAAGCGACTAATAAAAAACCACACCAGGGCCGTAGCCTTGGCAGGTCTATTTATCTTATTGTCAGCCACAACCAAACTTGGCGTGTTATTGTCAAATCAAACCTTGTGGGCCACCGGCACTGCCGTCACGGCAGCCATCATTTTGACAATCGCCTATGACCAGCGATTTGCGATAGGTATGAGCATATTCTATTGTCTCTTTGCCTATTTCGCCGCAAGACCTCTATCAAATATCAATCTGTTTTTGACAATGGCTGCCGGCGCTTTCACCTGCTGTTTTTCCTTAAGAGAAATCCGCACGAGGATGAAACTGCTCGAGGTCAGTGCTCTGGCGGCGGTAATAGTGTTCATAACAGCGGCTTCTCTGGACTTTTTTGTCGAAAACCCTCAGCCTGGTAATATTTTCAGCAACGCAGGCCGTCACGCAGGCGTCACGCTTGTGGTTGGCGTGCTCATTCAAGGGTTACTGCCGCTCATCGAAAAAATCTTTCGCATAGCGACAAGCATGACGCTGCTGGACTACAGCGATGCGAATCAGCCGCTGCTGAAAAGACTCGCTATGGAAGCACCCGGCACATTCAGCCATAGTTTGTTAGTGGGCTCTATCGCCGAAGCTGCTGCCGAGGCGATAGGCCGCAACGGCCTTTTATGCAGGGTCGGCGCTTACTACCATGATATCGGAAAAATCAACAAGCCCGGCTACTTCGCCGAAAACGAAACTGGTTCTATGAGCCGCCATAAAGAACTCTCACCCGCAATGAGCCAATTGATTATCGTAGGCCATGTAAAAGACGGAATAGAAATGGCCAGGGAATACAGCCTGCCTGCAGTGCTGCGACAATTTATCGAAACGCACCATGGCACAACACTGATTGAATATTTCTACAACGAAGCCAGAAAGAAACACGATGAAAAAGAATCCGAGGGGTCTTCTTGGCCTTCTGAAAGCGAATTTAGATACGCCGGCCCAAAGCCGCGAACAAAAGAAGCCGCCATTGTAATGTTGGCCGATGCCGTAGAAGGTACCGTTAGAGCCCTGCCTGAAGCAATCCCAACAAGGATAGAAGCAGCCGTGCACAATATGGCTATGAAACGTCTGCAGGACGGCCAATTCGATGAATGCGACCTGTCCCTGCGTGAGCTAAGCTTGATAGAAGCGAGTATGGCTAAAACTCTTGCAGCACACTATCACGGCCGAGTCGCATATCCAAAGTCGCCCTATGCACCGAAAGAACCCGTTCTGCAGGGACCACGTTTTGCAAAATCACCCGGATGGCCTACGCCAGAGCCACAAAATGAGGAGCCGCTAAAAAATCACAAAATGGAAATCCCGGAAGAAATACAATCTGAACCTGAGCAAACCGAGCAAGAAACCAACTAAAAATTATGGCCTCTGCCAAACAAGACCAGGATATAATCGTTCAAATCACTAAAAATTTTAAAAATATAGACATCCGTCTCCCAAGGCTCAAAAAACTGGTCGAAGTCATCTGTAATCGTTTTAAGCTTTCAAAAGCAACGATTAGTATAGCAATAGTTGACGACACCCAAATCCGCAAAGTGAACAAACAGTTTTTGAATCAGGACATCCCTACCGATTGTTTAAGTTTCGATTTATCCGACAACAAAAAGAGTTCCGTGAAATCGTTTGAACTTATCGTCAACGGTGAAATGGCCGTTAGACAGGCAAATCTGCGAGGCCACTCAAGCGAAGCGGAATTGGCGCTTTACATAACCCATGGCTTGCTGCACAACCTCGGATTCGATGATTCCACACAAAAACAGGCAGAAAAAATGCACAATATCGAGAATGAAATCCTGCAGCAGCTCGGCTATGGCCCTGTATATAACAGGGCATAAGACTCTATAAAATGTTGACCAAAGATACAGCTATTTGCATACGCACTACAGATTTCTCCGAAACATCTCAGATTCTAACCCTTTTTACCAGAGCAGCCGGCAAAATCAGCGCAATTGCTAAAGGCTCAAAACGGCCCAAATCGGCGTTTGACGGCCCTGTCGAAGTATTCTCTTATGGGAGAATTGTTTTCTCCGATTCTACCAAAGAAAAACTTGCAACCCTGACCGAATTCGAGCAGCAGCCCGGCTTCGCCGATTTAGCCAATAATCTTTTCGCTTTGAACTGCTGCCTCTTTGGCGCTGAACTGGTAAACAGCCTGACAAATGAATACGATCCACATCCGGAACTTTTCGATAGTTTTCTTCAATTTCTACAAAATGCCAACGAGCATCGAGCGACAAGCGACGAGCGACGAGACTTGTTATCGTTGCTTATATTATTTCAGCTTGTCTTACTGAGGGAAATCGGCCTAATGCCCATACTAAACGCTTGCGCAAACTGTAAGACGAGTCATGGGTCACGAAGCACGAGTCACGAGTTCTACTTCAGCAGCTTGGCCAACGGCCTGATTTGCGGCGACTGTGAGGCAAGCTTCCCTGATAAAATTAAACTAACTAAAAACGCGGCTGATTGTCTGGCTAATGCTAAATTAATCGCAGAGGCAAAAGAAAAAACACTCAACGAAATCGAAAAGGCTTTAGTTAAGCATTTTACGGAGATTCTGCACCGCCCTCCAAAAATGGCGAAATACGTACTGAATGCGGGGCGGTAGGGGCAAACCTGCGTGTCTGCCCAAACCTTCTATGCAATCATAAAATGGAGCTATTCTTTTGCACCTGCTTTTTCAAGCAGTTGCACTATGTCTGTATGATTATATTTTCTTGCCACTCTCAAGGCCGTTCCGCCGTTGTCGGCCATGGCATTGACCTCAGCGCCCTTCTCCAGCAGGAGCTTGATAATTTCTGGGTTACCGTTTTTCGCCGCTATCATCAAAGCTGTTCCGCCGTTATCCGTCTTAGCGTTGACCTCAGCGCCATTTTCCAGCAGTAGCTTGACAATTTCCGGGTTACCATCCTTCGCCGCTAACATCAAGGCCGTTATATCTTGGAAACCTTTGATATTAGTATCAGCACCTTTTTCCAACATGAGCCGGACGATTTCCGTATCGCCTTTCGTAACCGCTGCTGTTAGTGCCGTTACGCCGGCGATATACTTCACATTGACATCAGCACCTTTTTCTAACAGGAGCTTGGCAATTTCCGTATGGCCTTCCGACGCTGCATCCCAGAGGGCCGTTCCACCAAGACTGTCTCTGGCATTGACCTCGGCACCCTTTTCCAATAGGAGCCGGACAATTTCCGTATGGCCGTTCCGCGTTGCTGTCCGTAGAACCGTGCTGATGCCACCTCCAGCATTGACATCAGCGCCCTTTTCAATGAGGAGCTTGACAATTTCCGTATGGCCCTTATCCGCCGCCATCCGCAGCGCTGTTCCGCCGCCGACATCTTTAGCATTGACATCAGCGCCTTTTTCTAAAAGCAACTTGACGACCTCCATATGACCGTTCTCCGATGACATCATCAGAGCTGTATAGCCATAGGTTGTGCTTTTGGCATTAACATTAGTGCCCTTTTCCAGTATGGCCTTGACGATTTCCGTCTGGCCGTTTTGTGCCGCCTGAATCAGGGCCGCTGGACTATTGTTATCCCCGGCGTTGACCTCATCGAGGCGAGGCATCGTGATTTCTATGCTTGGGCTGTCGTATTTTTTGTTTTGAATCATTTGGTCATTTTCGTCTGATACTGCCGCCTCGGATTCCTTTGCGCCGGCTTTTTCAAGCAGTAACGCGGTGTCTGGATGATGTTTTCTTGCTGCCTTTAAGGCCGTAAAGCCGTTGTCGGCTACGGCGTTGACATCAGCGCCATTTTCCAGCAGGAGTTTGACTACCTCCGTATTGCCTAGTACCGCCGCCCTCATCAGGGCCGTTGCACCATTACTGGCTTTAGCATTGACCTCAGCGCCCTTTTCCAGGAGGAGCTTGATGATTTCCTCATGGCCTCCCTGCGACGCCCACATCAGGGCTGCCTCGCCGAGTTTATTTTTCACATTGACCTCAGCGCCCTTTTCCAGCAATAACCTGACGACTTCCGTATAGCCCATATATGCTGCTGTCATCAGGGCAGTCTCGCCATCGTTTCTTTTCGCATTAACCTCGACGCCCTTCTCCAGCAGGAGCTCGGCGATTTCCTCATGGCCATCATCCAATGCTACCATCAGGACCGTTTCGCCATCATCGGTCATTTTCGCGTTGACATTAGCACCTTTTTCCAGAAGCATCTTGGCAACTTCCTTTTGGTCTCTCATCACCGCTAACACCAGGGCTGTCATACCCTCGCTGTTAGCATCGACATCAGCACCCTTTTCCAGAAGAAGTTTGACAATTTCTATATGGCCTCCAAATGTTGCCCCCATCAGGGCAGTTATGCCGTTGCTATCCTTGGCATTAACATCAGCACCGTCAGCCAGAATGGTTCGCACGGCTGACAGGTTGCCATCTTGTACAGCCTGAATTAATTGGACATTCTTATCTGATACATCTGCTTCGGCAAAGGTCGTAAGTAGCAAAGACACATATACTACAAAAGATAGAATTCGTTTCATTGGATTCTCCTTTTCCTTTTAGCTTTTTACTCGTTTCCCAATTCTACCCAAACCACGCCCTTTTTCAACGCCAAAATTTCCCGTGTAATCAGCGATTAAAAAATCAATCAAAAGCACAGGGAGTTAAGAGCAAAAATCCATTTTTTCAAAATTTTTTTTATCCCTTACACCGCAACGACTTAGCAAAAACCGCACCCCCGAAAATCCCAAAATTTTCGCATCAAACGCGCAGGTTCGCCCTACTAAGGGGAACGTCTTTTCACGAAACGGAAATAATTGCCAATAACCAATGACCATTTACCAATTACTATTTAACCGATTAACATTGTTTATAATTCATTTCTCTGTGTCATCTGTGTTCTCTGTGGCTGAAAATCTCTCAATCAAAAATAATAAATTATGCAAAACAAACCCAATTCCCGAAAAGCCAAAAATGGTTGTAACCTTAGTAATAACAATGACTAATAACAATGAACAACCAACTTTTAACTGTTTAAAACAAACCCAATCAAACCCAATCTTGTCCGCCGTAGCCTTGGCGAAGGCGGATTCAAAAGGGATACATTACTGCTGTTTTTCGAAGAGTTCTGGCAGGTCGGGGGCGTCTTTCTTCTCGCGGTATTTGAGGTTCAGGTGTTTGCAGGCTTTTGCGGTGATTTCGCGGCCACGTTTGGTTCGGCGGAGGAAGCCGATTTGCAAAAGATACGGCTCAACCACGTCTTCGAGTGTGTCCCGCTCTTCACCGAGTGTTGCAGCGAGGGCGTCGATGCCGGCTGGGCCGCCGTCATAGACGTTAGCCAGCGCACGCATAAAGGCCCTATCCAATTCATCAAGGCCGAGCGGGTCAATCTGCTCCATCTTAAGAGCACTTTCGACGATTTTGGCGGTGAGGGCTCCTTCGCCTTTTACCTGTGCATAATCGCGCACGCGTTTGAGCAGCCGATTAGCTGTTCGGGGCGCACCGCGGGAACGGGCAGCAATCAATTTGAGCGTTTGGTCCTCGCAATGCAAACTCAACAGCTTTGCGGACCTTTCCAAAATAGCCGTTAGTTCCTCTGCATTGTAAAATTCCAAATGATACAACATTCCAAAGCGGCCACGAAGCGGAGCACTGAGCAGGCCAGCGCGGGTCGTCGCACCGATGAGGGTAAAACGCTTGAGCGGAAAATTGATGGTTTTTGCGTGCAGGCCGCTATCGACGGTAAAATCGACCCTGAACTCTTCCATCGCAGGGTAAATAAATTCTTCGACGGGCGTGCTGAGGCGGTGAATCTCATCGATGAAGAGAACATCGCCGGTATTTATATTGCTCAAAAGACCCATCACGTCACCCTGCTTTGTCAAAGCAGGCCCTGATGAGCAGCGAATCCTCGCTCCCATTTCATTTGCCACAACATTGGCCAGCGTTGTTTTGCCGAGGCCGGGCGGGCCGTAAAAGAGGATATGCTCCAGAGGCTCGCCCCTTTGCTTGGCCGCAGCTATGGCAATTGCGAGCTTTTCCTTAACGTTACACTGGCCTACGCACTCATCGAGATGCTTTGGCCGAAGCGAAACGTTAAACCTTTCTTCCTGCTCGTCTAAAGACTGTCCGCTTATAACTCTGCTTATGGCCATAACTTGAAATCAAATATCAAAAATCAAATAGCAAAATTACAAATCAAAACTCAAATGTTCAAAACATTTAATTTAGACTTCTATTCCCTGCTTCAACCTATATACCAAAGGCACAAGCTCCTCGGCGGATTTTATGTCGGGGTGCTTTTTACAGGCCAGCTCGATAAGGTCGATGGCCTCGTTTCTTTTTTCGCCCCAGGCAATAAGAATCTCCAGGGCTTCGGCCTGGTGCGGCTTGAAACCTCTCTGAGCCGGTCCGGCCAATTCGGCCCCGGTAACAAAGTGCTGCAGTTTGCCGCGTAATTCGGCGATAATCTGCTGAGACATTCTTTTTCCGACGCCGTCAAGTGTCATCAACATTTTATCGTCGCCGTCTTCTATCGCCGATGCTATGGCAGCTATAGGGACGCTGAGCGAACGCAAGGCCTTTTTCATACCTATGCCCTTGACACTGGTAAACTTTGTGAAGAAATCCCTTTCGCCGTCGCTTAAAAACCCCACTATTCTCGGTATGAGGTTTCCGCCGCCCGGTGTGCCTTCATAATACTCCATAGTGCAAAGAGCGATATCCGAACCGATTTTGTCGGCGAGGGCATTTACACAGTAACCGGGCAGCATCACTTCATATCCGACTGAGCCGACCTGCACGAGGGCGGCGCTGCTATCGAGCTTAACAAGTTTTCCTTCAATACGAGCTATCATCTGCGAGCATGGTTTCCAGAATTTCGGCAGAATCTTTGACTAATTGCGAACAAACGCTTCTGAAAAGTCCTTCATTTGTGGCTTTATCCATCCCTTGTTTGGTCCGTATATCACAACCAATCAGAGCCTGACAATTTGTCGATTTATTCTTGCGGCGAAAATTTTCGGCGAACGCGATAATCTTATCATAGGGCTTATCTTTTCCCTTCGCGAATTTCAATCCAAGAACCATAAAGGCGCCTGTAACAGCCCCACAGGTGCCGTCGATGCGCATTCCTCCGCCGAAACCAGAAGCGATTTTAAGTGCCTGTTCAAACGGAACGCCAAAATCCTGACTGTATGTGGCAAATATGGCTTGTGAACAGTTGAAGCCATCTTCAAAACATTTCACCGCTTTTTTTACTTTACTCATTTGAAATCTCCAGTCCGGCTACGGAACGCTTCGCCGTGACGAGTAACTGCTTCGTATTTGCACAGCACAGTGCCGCTGCTATGGCATCGGCGACATCGGGCGGCTCCGGCAGGCGGGGCAGGCGTAAAATCGTCTGAATCGTCCGCTGCACCTGCTCCTTTGATGCCCGGCCATTGCCGGTAAGCGATTTTTTTATCCGTGTTGCACTAAAACTTTTAACCTCAATACCCGCTGCGGCGCAGCTTTGTAATATAACACCTCTTGCGTGGCCCATCAATATCGCCGTTCTCGGATGCGCGTAGTGCGAATACAGTTCCTCTACCGCAACAACTTCCGGCTTAAATTTTTTCAGCAAAGATTTTATATCCTCAGCAATCTGATTCAACTTTACCTCTATCGCTGCCTTGCCATTAGTTTTGAAAACGCCCGCCTCGACCAGCGTGTCCCCTTCCACCACCGCATAGCCGCATACCTGCAAGCCGGGGTCGATGCCGAGAATTTTCATTTGAATCTCCAGACGGTTTCGCCGGGCGTGTCTTCCAGAACAACACCGATTTGTAATAGTTTGTCACGAATAGCATCTGCTGCCGCAAAATCCTTTTGCCGGCGGGCGGTGTTCCTTTGCTCAATCAAAATTTTAACAAACTCATTTATCATCCCCACATCCATCGAAACCTTGCCATAATCTTTCTTGACTATTCCCAGACAATCACCACCAAGACAGCGGAACATTTCACCTATGGCATCGAGCGTTTCTGCCGTTGTATTTTTGCTTTCAAGGGCCTTGTTTGCCAATCTGACACCATCGAAAAGTATCGAAAGGGCCACGGCAGTGTTCAAGTCGTCATTCATTGTCTCTTCAAATTTGGTAGTCATTTGGTCCAGCTCTTTTTGAACCTGTTTGTCCACTTTACCTTTTGGCGCCGCATTCCACTTTCGCCTCAAATTTATCATCGCCTCGGTTATTTTTTCGTAGCCGCTCTGGGCGGCGAACAGTGCTGCATCTGAAAAATCCAGCGGGCTTCGGTAGTGACTATTCAAAATCAGTTGTCTTATTGCCAACGGGTCATAGGCCCTTGCTAATCTTTCGTGAGCGCCGGAAAAGGCCTGTTTCAGCGTAATAAAATTATTGAGACTTTTGCTCATTTTCTGGCCGTCGACGGTGACCATATTGTTGTGCACCCAGTATTTAACGAACTGCACACCGGCGGCAGCCTCGGCCTGGGCAATTTCGCACTCGTGGTGCGGGAACTTGTTATCCAGACCGCCGCCGTGAATGTCGAACGGCTGGCCAAGATACTTTGTGCTCATCACGGAGCACTCCAGATGCCAGCCGGGGAAACCCATTCCCCAAGGACTCGGCCATTGCATAATATGATTGGGTTCTGCCTTTTTCCAAAGGGCAAAATCGGCAGGGTGTTTTTTGTCGGGCGAGACTTCTACACGGGCGCCTGCCTGCATTTCTTCGATATTTCTGCCGGACAGTTTCCCATAATCCTTAAACTTTAAAACGTCAAAATATACAGAGCCATTGACCTCATAAGCGTAACCTTTTCCAAAAAGTGTCTTTACCAGCTCTATCTGCTCGACGATATGCCCGCTTGCCCGCGGGCTTATATCCGGCCTGACACAATTCAAGGCATCCATATCCTCAAAGAAGCTACGGGTATAAACTTCTGCCACAGCCATCGGGTGTTTGTGCTCTCTGGCTGCGGCGACAAGCATTCGGTCTTCGCCCTCGTTGGCATCGCCCAATAGATGGCCTACGTCAGTGATGTTCTGGACATAGGTAACATCGTAGCCGAGATATTTCAGGTATCGCACCAGACAATCGAAGCTGACATAGCTTTTGGCGTGTCCGAGATGGGCGTGGCCGTACACGGTCGGGCCGCAGACATAGATTCCGACCTTGCCTGCATTCTGCGGCTTAAATTCTTCTTTTTTTCTCGTCAAGCTGTTATAGAGCTTCAGCCCCATCTGCAAACCTCTGTCATTTACAATGTCCTTCTGAATTTCTTTTTCAAAAGGGCTATTGCTGTTGCTGCTATTGCGTCGCCGGCCCCGACATCACCGAATCCATTGTCTGTTTTTGCCTTGACGTTAACGGCGGTAAAATCGATTCCCAAAAGCTCGGCGATGCATCTTTTCATATGTCCCTTGAACGACTCCAGCCGAGGCTGGTCGGCGTGTATTATCAAATCAATGTTGGCTATCTCCCAGTCTTTTTCTTCGAGCTGCTCTTTGACAACAACCAAAAGGTCTTTACTGTCAGCGTCTTTCCATTTCGGGTCATCATCGGGAAACAATGTCCCTATATCACCCATCGCGGCTGCGCCTAACAGGGCATCAATAACGGCATGCAAACCCACATCGCCATCGCTGTGACCAACCAATCCAGCATGATGAGGCACGTGAACGCCGCAGAGCATAAGCTTTCTGCCGACAACTAATTCGTGGATATCGGTGCCGATTCCACTTCGATATTCAGGCTTAGGCCGCTCAATCACAATATCCCCTTTGTGCTTGGCACATCCGTGCCGACGATTTTTACCGCTTCGGCAAGAGCCTGGCCTAATCCTTTGAAAATTGCCTCGGCTATGTGATGGCTGTTTGTACCATAAGGCACGTTTATATGCAGATTAAACTTGCCGTTATTTGAAAAGCTCCGCAGCATTTCTTCCAGACACTCGACATCAAAATCGCCGATTTTATCTGTTCGATAGTCCACGTTATATACACAACTGCTCCTGCCGGACAAATCTATAGAAACATTGGCTATAGTCTCTTCCATCGGCACGGAACTATGACCGTATCTGGCAATCCCTTTTTTGTCGCCAAGGGCTTTGACCAAACATTCGCCCAGGCATATCGCTATATCTTCAATTGTGTGGTGTGCATCGACATTCAAATCGCCTTTGGCGCGGAGCACCAGGTCGATTTTGCCGTGTTTGCTCAGATGCGCGAGCATATGGTCTAAAAAACCGATGCCGGTATCAATCTCATATTTGCCGACGCCGTCCAGATTAAGCTCCAAGCTCACGTCGGTCTCTTTGGTCTTTCTGTGAATTTTAGCGGTTCTCGCTGCCATAAGAATATCCCTATTCCTGTAAAATTTCTTTCAAAGCCGAAAGTAGTGTATCATTTTGTTCGGGCGTGCCAATAGTGATTCTCAATTTCTCTTTAAGCTCCGGGTAAGCAAAGTATCTGACGAAGATATTTCGCCGTGTCAATTTTTCATAGATTTCAGCCGCCCTGCTGTTTTTGCATTCTGCCAGGATAAAGTTCGAGCTGCTGTCGGGGACATCGAAGCCGAGATTTCTTAGCTGCCCAGTTAGTCTTGTGCGTTCGGCTATTATCTTTTCGACCGTCTTTCGGAAATAATCCTGGTCACGGATAGCAGCAGTGGCTATGGCGATAGCGACTGCATCGACATTGTAGGAATCCTTGACCTTGATAAGGCCTATTATTAAATCCGGCTTGGCAATCGCATATCCGAAGCGCAAGCCCGCAAGCGAATACCCTTTACTCATCGACCGAAGTATAATCACATTATCGAAATCCTTGACCAGAGCCGTGCAATTTTTCTCTGCAAAATCAACATAAGCCTCGTCAATCAATAATACGCCGCTCAACTCATCAGCCAACGAAGCCAGCTCATCAACATTTATAAAGCTGCTGGTTGGCGCGTTCGGATTACAGACAATCGTTAAGGCGGCGCCGGTTCCGGCCAGCTTGGCCGGCAGATTAAATTCATTGTCAAACGGAATTTCAACGGCCTTGCAATTTTGCAACTTAGCTAATACCGGATAAAGTGAATAAGTCGGAACTGGATAGGCGACAGGCCGATTCTCGTCACAAAATGCCTGGAAAGCCATCTTCAGCAATTCATCTCCGCCGTTGCAGCACATAATATAATCCGGGGCAACGCCATTAACTTCCGCAGCAGCTTCTCGAAAGGCACTTCCCATCGGGTCCGGGTATCGGCGAAGCTGCTCGGGGCTTATTTCAGATAAGACCTTCATTACTTTCGGTGAGGGTGGATAGGGATTCTCATTGGTATTGAGCTTTACTACATTGCTCTCTTTCGGCTGAAAGCCCGGCTCATACCCTTTTGCTTTTTCGATGTTTTCTCTGAAATAGCCCATTACCGGCTCCGAAATAAAACTTCCATACGGGATTATACGGATATTTGGCCGAAAGTGAAAGGAGGATTTTCACAGATAACTGTCCTAAAGCTTGTGGGCTGGAAAACGCAGGCAGAGGAAACTTTTTTACATACAGGGGCATTATTTATTGGCAAAAAGGCCAATACTGTTTAAGATTTAGCCAATATAATTGAGATAATAAGGTATTTTTGCAATCGGTAAGAAAGGAGAAGTTACAATGAAGGAAAAATATGGAGTCCTAAAAATCATCCTGGTAGCAGCGTTGCTTGCGTGTGTTGGTTGTGCCCCCTCATCGTTTGTCAAGAGCAGTTCCGGCTGGAAGGTCATCGAAGTGCGCGAAGGCCTGAATAACGACTGTAATAAGGCGTGGCAGACAACTGTGGATACTATAGCACGGAATTGGGATATTGAAATGATGGATAAAGAAAGCGGTTATCTTCGTACCGCCTGGACTTATGGAATAGGTGGTGGAGTATATAGTCGATATCGTGGTCGGCTAACAGTTAAATTTACGGGCGGCCAGTGCGATAAACTGGAGGTTAGAACAGAAGCACAATGGCTTGAGGATTACTACGGCAACTGGATCGAAGGATTTGACACCACCTTTAATCGTGATGTGTATGGCACACTGTCCGGAAGGTTAGGACGAACTGTTCCGACCGAATGATTTTTTCTACGTTTTCTCGCAAACGAGGCAGTACGAATTATTTTTTGCAGTAGTCGATGAGTCGTGCGATTTCGCTGCGCAAGTCATTGCGATGCACAATCATATCGACAAAGCCGTGCTCAAGCATAAATTCAGCCGTCTGAAAGCCATCCGGCAGCTCCATCTTTATGGTCTCGGCGATGGTACGAGGCCCGGCAAAGCCGATGAGCGCTCCGGGTTCAGCTATTATACAATCACCTAACATAGCAAAACTGGCCGTCACCCCGCCGGTAGTTGGGTCCGCCAGAACAGAAATGAAAAGCCCCCCAGCTTCATCATATTTAGCTAACGCTGCAGAAGTTTTGGCCATCTGCCCAAGTGATACCACACCTTCGTGCATCCTTGCTCCGCCGGAGCAGCTAACCACCACCAGAGGCAAATTCTCCTCCATCGCCTTATCGACAGCTGCGCAGAGTTTCTCGCCGACCACAAAACCCATAGAGCCCATCAGGAAATTCGGCTCCATCACACCCAGAATAACGCCTCTTCCCTTGATAAAGGCCTTGCCGATTAACATAGCCTCTTTGGCGCCGCATTTTTTTTCGTCGGCTTTGAGACGCTGCTTATAGGTGGTTCCTCTGAACCTAAACCCCAGCGGGTCATCGGTTGCCAAATCACTCAAAACTTCCTGAAAAGAACCCTCATCAGTGAGATACTTAATTCGAGTTGCAGCCTCGATGCGAAAATGATGATTACATTCCGGGCAGATGTTAAAATTCTGCTCGACAGTGCTTTTGTAGAGCATATGCTCGCAGGCTGGACATCGCATCCAAAGCCCTTCGGGCATCTCTTTACGCGGCCTCAATGAAAAGCCGTTCCACTGGCTTTTAGTCTTTTTGGTCATGGCTAAAAAAGAAATCAAATATCAAAATGCAAATATTAAAAACCCCTTAGGGGAATGCAAAGTTTTTCTCACCTTCCTGCTTTTTGCATTTTGATTTTTAATCTTTTATTTCATAATCTTACCAAAAATCCACAAGAATTGCTATAGAATTTGTTTTGCAGCTTCTCGGAGGGCGTTTATTGCGGCGATACGGTCGGGTTTTGAAAATATGGCGTTGCCGGCTACAATAGTATCAGCACCGTAGGAAACTACAAGCGGCGCGGTTTGAGGGTCTATCCCGCCATCGACTTCCACGCGTATATCAGGGCCGACGATTTCTCTGACTTTAATAATTTTCTTCGCCGCCTCCGGCATAAACTGCTGTGCCCCAAAACCCGGATGAACCGTCATTACCAGAACCATATCACAAAGCGGCGCAACCGCCTCTATTGCCTCCACCGGCGTATCCGGATTCAGGCATACCCCTGCAGTACACCCCAACCGGTGTATCTTATCAACAAGCTTCTCCGGCTCATCCGCCGCCTCGATGTGAAATGTTATATGGTTAACACCGGCCTCGACGAAGCGCTCGGCATATTTAGCCGGCTCGCTTATCATCAAATGGCTGTCAAATACCAGGCTGCTGTACTTGCGAAGTTTAGCAATCACCGGCGGCCCGATTGTAATACTCGGCACAAAGTGACCGTCCATAACATCCAGATGCACCATACTTACCCCAGCCGACTCAATCATAGCTATCTCGTCGGCTAATCTGGCAAAATCAGCACTCAATATCGATGGCACAATCTCGATTGTCCCTGTTTTGGGTAGTCGCATTTCTATTGATTATTTACTATTGACTATTGACTATTTTTTGGACTCTATTTTTCATCAAGGATTTCGAGACAGACGAATTTCTTGCCTTCGAGGAATTCGAGTGACGCACCTCCGCCGGTAGAAATATGGCTAATCCTATCTTCCAGACCGAGTTTCTCAACGGCACTTGCACTGTCCCCGCCGCCGATTATGCTGCGGGCCCCTTTGTCTGTGGCTTTGGCAACAGCCAAAGCAACTGCCTTTGTCCCTTCATCGAAAGGCGGCAACTCAAACACGCCCATTGGGCCATTCCAAACGATTGTCTTTGCCCCCGCAAGTTTCCTGGCAAAAAGTTCTCGGGTCTGGGGGCCAATATCCATACCCTGCCAGCCAGATTCAATGTTACCGCTGACAACTTTATTTTTAGCACCAGCTTTGAATTCCCTGGCAACCACGGTATCGATGGGCAAGACCATTTCGCACCCGACATCCTTGGCGCGTCCAAGAAGGGTTGTAGCTTTTTCCACAAAATCGTCTTCGCACAGACTCTTTCCGACCGTATGTCCCTGGGCCTTGAAAAATGTATATGCCATCGCTCCGCCAATTAAAATATGATCGACTTTATCCAAAAGATTCTCAATCACACCAATTTTGTCTGAAACTTTTGCTCCGCCTAATATGGCTACGAATGGCCTTTTGGGATTATTAATTGTCTCACCGAGAAACTTCAGTTCTTTTTCGACCAGAAAACCGATAACTCTTGGCTTACCCTTCATTATCTGTGGCACCGTATACATCGAAGCATTGTCTCTGTGAGCGGTGCCGAATGCATCATTGACGTAGATATCCGCCAATTCCGCAAGCTGCTTTGCAAAATTATCCTTGGCCTGACGCAGCTTTGTATCTTCTTTCGCAGCTTTATCTCTTATTACTTCTTCTTTGTGAAAGCGCACATTTTCAAGCAGCATACAATCACCGCTTTTGATGGTTTTTGCTTTCGCTTTAACTTCAGGTCCAATGCAATCGTTAGTAAAAATAACTCCCTTGCCGAGCAGCTCTGATAGACGTTTTGCCACCGGTGCAAGACTATACTTATCGTCCCGTTCGCCTTCTGGCCTGCCGAGGTGACTCATAAGAATAAGTGACCCGCCACGGTCGAGAATGTTTTTGATAGTCGGCAGGGCCTTGACGATTCGGTCATCGCTGGTAATGTTACAGTCATCATCCAACGGCACGTTAAAATCACAGCGCATTAAGACCTTTTTACCTTGCACATTGATATCAGCAACAGTTTTTTTAGCCATTTTCTTTCCCTATACGCTATCCGTTGTACGCTTACTTCTTACACTGCCGCCATTTTTTCCATAATATCGACCGTGCGATTCGAATAGCCCCACTCGTTGTCATACCAGCTTATTACCTTGACGGTTTTGCCCTTTACCATAGTCAGCAGAGAATCAAAGATGCTCGAAGCGGGATTGTTGACAATGTCACTGCTTACTATCGGCTCACTGCAATACTCAAGGATACCTTTCAACGGGCCTTCCGCCGCCTTTTTCATAGCTGCATTGATTTCATCTCTGGTCGCTTCTTTCTTCAGATTGACAACCAAATCAACAATACTTCCTACCGGAATCGGCACTCTGATGGCAAATCCGTCGAGCTTGCCGTCCAGCTCCGGAATGACCTTGCCGATGGCCTTTGCGGCGCCGGTGCTGGTGGGAATCATATTCACCGCCGCAGCACGGGCCCGGCGAAGGTCTTTGTGAATCTGGTCGGCGACTTTCTGGTCGTTGGTATAAGCGTGAATGGTGGTCATCAGGCCGTTCTCAATGCCGAACGCATCGTTAAGGACCTTTGCCAGCGGCGCCAGGCAGTTGGTCGTGCAGCTTGCGTTCGATACACAACTGATTTTCCTGGTCAGCGTCTTATCGTTGACACCCATAACGATTGTCGCCTCGATATTGTCCTTGGCGGGAACCGTCAGCACAACCTTGCCGGCGCCGGCCTTGATATGGTCGGCATAACCGCCCTTGGGGGACTCGGCAGATGTAAAAATTCCAGTCGATTCAACCACAATTTTTACGCCCATACTTTTCCACGGCAGCTCGGTCGGCGTCTTTACGGCCAGCACCTTAATCGATTTGCCGTTGATAATCAGCGTATCATCCTTTGCCTCGACTGTGCCGTTCCATTTGCCTTCAACCGTGTCATACTTGAACAGATGAGCCAGACTCTTGGCGTCCGACAGGTCGTTAATTGCGACCAGTTCCAAATTGCCTTTTCTCTGCATAATGATTCTTGTTACGGCTCTGCCGATTCGGCCGAACCCGTTAATTGCGACCTTTGTTGCCATTCGTAAATCTCCTTTTCTCGATATGCCGTTAGGCATGGCTTACGCCACTGTAAATGCAGTTTTTGCTTGCTTACATTGTTTCACAACAAACGAGAGAGCTACTTTATTTATAACCTCCCCCCTTGTCAAGAATTTATTGCCAACAATTAGCCTAATCCACCAGTTTAGTATCGGTTATTCGCAACTGAAGAATTTTTCTGGTCCCGCTTGCAACCTTGGCTTGCTCGCCTATTCTAATCGGCCAAACCCAGATTATCTTCTCGGCATCAGCAACAATAAATACCTTTTTACGTATCTGCTGCGGCACTTTCGCAGCGGTCAGGAATTTGCCCACCTTTTTTTCTTCACGCAAACCCAAAGGAACAAATCTATCCCCATCCTCACGAGAACGAACAACTAACGGCAACTTTACATTATCCAAATCAAACCACTCAACAAAATTTGTTTTCTGCGCCTTGAACTTTTCAAATTCCCTCCCCTCAGCCTCGAAAATAGCTGCTTCTATCAAATACCGGGCAAATCTTATCCGACCCGGAACTTCCAACTTGATACTCTTGCTTATTTGCTCTTCGGGCTTCAAAACTCCTTTAGCCCGTGCAAAAATCAATTTCCCGTATTCGCACCAAACCACAAAACCATCCGGCAATCCGATTTCCCTGCCGCTGATATTTTGCCGCGATAATTGCAATACTCTTTCATAGTGCCGATGTGTTAAATCTCTCTCACCACCGCCTAAATAAGTCAAACTTCGCCGGATCATTTCAACTTTTACAGCCGGAGGCTGAGCTAAAAAGCTTTTCAAATCCAGCGTAACGTTATCAGCGGTACAATCGGTCAACTGCGGCCAGATTTTCTCTACGCTGCTGCAAACCAAACTATAAAACTTTTGGGCCGACTGGGCCAGCTCAGACAATTGCTCTACGATAGAACCGTTGCTCTGCTGTTGTAATGCCGGAAGCAGCCGATGACGAATATAGTTTCGCCTGTATTTACAATCATCGTTTGTCCGGTCCACCCGCCATTTTAAGTCCCGTTTCCTTAGATACTCTACAATCTCATCTCGCCTGACACAGAGCAACGGTCTTACAAAGCCGATACCATCGGCAAAGCAACGCAGCGGCCAGATACCCCCAAGGCCGCGAAAGCCTGTCCCGCGAACCAGTCGCTGTATAACCGTTTCAGCATTGTCATCTTTTTGATGGGCAGTTGCTACCCACTTGCAATCATTGGCTTCTGCAATATCAAGCAAACTCTCAATCCGCAATTTGCGAGCGGCCGTTTCAATTGATAGTTTATTTTTATGGGCAAACCCGCGCACATCCAGCCGCTTCGTTGTTATAGCCAAGTTCAGTTTATCTGCCTGCGCAATAACAAAAGCTTCATCACCATCACTCTCTGGGCCTCTTAACTGATGATTTATATGAGCGCAGAGAATATCGCCGCTTAACTTGCCCGCCAGAGGTAAGGCGGGAACGTTCTCGGCCTTTATCGCGCACATAGCATACATAAGCGCGGTCGAATCAGCTCCGCCGGATACAGCTAACAAAATTTTATCCGCCGAGCCAAAAAGTCCATTCGCTTTGATAAAGCCGGCTACTTTTTTCTCAAATTCCAATAGCATTTTTTATACATAAAAAAACGGGCCTGATATCCAGCCAGGCCCGAGACTCTACCACAAAAAGTTTTAACGCAACTCTGCCAGAGGCAGACAAGTTTCTACAAACGTCATTTATTCTCTTCAATACTTTCGCCGCCCTTGGTCAGCTCGTCTATCCGTTTTTCTACAAATTCCTTATCCTCCTTACTCAGCTTTTCCTTGCCGAGGGACTGCTGATAAAGCGGCAGCGCTTCTGCTCTGCGGTGCAGGTATTGGTCCAAAATATACGCCGCCTTAAACCTCGCAGGATTAGTCGTAGCGGGGTCCCACTGATAGGCCCTTTGGTAATACAAAAGAGCTATCGTGTAGTCCTTGAAATATTCATAAATTCCGCCGGCCCTGTATGCCGCATCATCAATCTTGTCAGAAGAAGGATATTGCTTTATCACTTGATTGTATTTATCCAGAGCTACCCGCAATAAATTTTCATCTATAATAATCAGCCTCTTCCTCTTGGCCACCTTTTCAAGCCGGTAGGCCTCGTCATACAAATAGTTAGCTGCAGTAATTGAGTCTTTCGCTTTCAAATCAGGCCCAGTTATGCTCGCCTCAATGATATAGTTATACTGCGGCATCCTATTCAGTCTCTCGAGCTCATCTTCAGCCCACCTCAATTTCATATTATTGCCGGTCTTTTTGTAATGTGCTACCAGTGATTCAAGATATTGCCGATACGCCAAGCGGTTGGTTGCCATATGCTCGATAATATCGGCCTCGCCGGCCTCAACCACCGAAACAGCCTTCAGCGGGGTCGGCAGAAACTGCGACCTGCCGCTGTCCGGTTCATAACATCCCACCAATACGTTCAATAAAACTATTAGCAATACAGTCAGAATCGTCTTTGCCATAATGGCCTCCTTTCAACCAATTACAATTATCAATAATCAATAATCAATTATCAATTATCAATTATTTAGCTGTCCGTCAAGAACAAACATTGAAAAAAATATCCCGCTGCTTACTCGTCAAGGCAAAGCGTGCCGTAACCGAACAAGTTTTTCATTCGTCAAGGCTCGGCCTTGCCGAGACTGAACAGCTGCTCTGCTATTTTGGAACTGGCTTGCACATTAGAAACTGCCTTGCAATTCTCTGCCATTTTCTTTCGTTTTTTTTCATCTTTCATCAACTCCTCCAACTCTGCCCACAGCCGCTGGGCCGTATCTTTGCGCTGCGGCAAATCATCCACTATAACCGCAGCACCGGCTTCAACAAGTTTGCCCGCATTTAAGTACTGATGCCTGTCTTTATGATACGGGTAAGGTATACAGATAGTCGGCGCATTAGCCGCAGCATATTCAGCCACGCTGACCGCTCCGCTTCTGCCGACCACCAAATCTGCAGCCGACAATAAATTCGGCATATCATCAAAATAGTCTAAAACCTTATGGCTGATTTTCACACCGACATATCTCTTCTGCACATCTTCAAAATTCGCCTGTCCTGTCAAATGAACTATCTGCCAACCATCTGTAAAACCGTCTAACTTCTCTAAAAGTGAACATATCGCTTCGTTAATATTCTCCGACCCGCTCGATGCTCCGGTTATAAGCAAAATCTTTTTCCCTCTTTCAAGACCAAGCTGCTCTATTGCCTTTTTGGGCTCAGGACTGTCAAAGCCGATTCGCAGGGGACAGCCGACAACATCTACTTTCGCTCCCCTTTCGGCCCCTCTGCCTCTTATCAGAGGCAAGAAGAGGCCCCTGGTATCTTCGAACTGCACGAAAATCTTATCTGCCCAGCGGGCTATTATCTTATTTGCCCGCCCCGGCACAATGTCAACATTCAAAAGCACAATAGGGACTTTGAGTTTATGTGCAGCAAAACAGACTGGCGCTGACACAAAGCCGCCGACACCAATCACCACAGCGCTCTTACTTTCAATAATTACTCGTTTGGCAATTCGACAACTTTCTAAAAATGAAGCGCAAAAGCCGATTAATTTGTCAGGCCGGGCGGAAAAGCCGCAGACCGGCAAGCTTGTGTATTCAAAACCGGTTTTGGAAAGGATTCGCAAATCGATGCTGCGAGTGCTACAGAAGAAATGCACTTTAACTCCACGTTCAAGTTTGATTATTCTTTCTGCTATTGCAATAGCAGGATAGATATGTCCCCCTGTCCCCTCGCCGGCAAAGAAAAAACATCTTCCTCCCATCATTCTTCCTCTCCCGCGGGCGCTTTGGCAGATTGTTTGGCTATATTCAGCAACACACCAACCGCAACAGCTGATAGCAACATACTGGTTCCGCCGGCACTTACAAACGGCAAAGGTATGCCCTTTGTCGGCAGCACAACCGTCACCACACCAATGTTAAGCGCCGCCTGAATACCTATTGTCAAAACAATTCCAGCAGCTAATAGTTGGCCGAAACGGTCCCTGCATCGCACAACCACCAGAATTCCCAGCCAAACAAAAACGATGAATAACACAATTACCGCCGCGGTTCCAATGAAGCCGAGCTCTTCGCCTATAATAGCGAAGATAAAATCTGTTGTATCTTCCGGCAAATGGCCGTATTTGCAAATTCCTCTGCCCAGCCCTTTGCCCCATAGCCCACCGGAGCCGAGCGCAATTAGCGACTGATTCGACTGATAATTAGCCGAATCAGCCAATTCCTGGGGCCTCAGAAAAGCGGTGATTCGCTGCAGCCGGCTGGGTGAGCGGAGCAGAGCAGCGCAAAAGGCAATTATGCCGAACGGCATGGGGGTTAGAATATGCCACCATTTTACCCCGGCGATTATTAACATCAGAAAACCCAAAAGTGATATAAATGCTGCTGTACCAAAATCTTCGGTGATTATCAATCCAACTACTACGGCTATGAGCAGACAAAGCGGGATAAAGCTTTTCCAGTATAACTTCATACTATCACCGAACTTATCGCAAAATGCAGCAAGGAAAAAGATAAGCACCCATTTTGCCAGCTCGGAGGGCTGAAAACTTATCGTTATTGGCCCAGCGGGGATTCTGAGCCATCGGCGAGCCTGATTTATCTCTGTGCCGAACTGGGGAAACAAAACGAGTATAAGTAACGCTATACTAATGACTAACAGATAGGGAATTGGGGATTTAAACCAGCCGGTAGTTAAAGCAAGCCTGCGATAATTGAAAAAAGAGACGGTGTAAAGAAGCACACAGGCCAAGGGGAAAAACAGGAGCTGTCGCAGGGCAGGAAAATCATAAAACCTCTGTAAGTCGATGTCCTGACTGATATTAACACCAGCTGAGAAGACAAAGACCGTGCCGAGAGCCATTAAAAGAACAACGACCATTGCGATATAACTGGGGAGCGAATTGTTTCTTATTGTTGTAAGCACTGAATTATACAGTATTTAGATAAAACCGGTTATACAAACTGAGTGGGTTTCTCAGAGTTTATCTTCGGCTTGAAAGGGCTGATTACAGCAAAAATTGTTGTATTGGGGGTGTTAAGATGCGGTGATTGGGCAAGATGGGTGGGAAAAAGTTTTGAGTTTTTAGTTTTTAGTTTTTAGTTTTGAGTTTAAATTAGGGAAGATAGGTAATTTGGGATAGAACCAAACGCGCAAGTTCGTGTAAGAAACGTTCGAAAACGTTCGAAAACGTTTGAAAACTGTATAGAAACGTTTGAAAATAGTATAGAAACGTTTGAAAATATTCGACAATTTTGGAAGAAAAATTAACCACAGATTTCACGGATTTCGCTGATTTGTTTGGTCACAAAAAGGCACAAAAAACATCCGCCTTCGTCCCGATTCCATTGGGACTATGGACGGACAGGCGAAGAAAAATTGGGTGCAGGTTGCCCAAGTTAACAGAGAGCTAAAGACAGAAGACAGATAACTGAAGACAGACGACAGAAGGAATGAAGTGGGTCCCAGATAAAGGAGTTCTGGGATCTTCGCTGCGCTATGAGGGACGGGGCTTGACAGGACGGAAAAAAAAGAGTTAGAATGGTTCGACTTTGGGCTTCGACTGAGCTCAGCCGAATGTTCTCACCATCAGATTCGGCAAGCTCACTACAAGCCTGAGCGGAGTCGAAGGATTGTGAGTGAAAATTATTATTACCGAACCAGCGGCCGAACACGGCTGATGCTGTGCGGAGCCGAGGATCACGTGATCGTTCTACAGAATATAATATGAATGAATTTATTACACTAATACTAATCCCGTCAGTCACCGCATTGTTGGTCGCAATAGTCACGTGGACAGGATTTCAACAACACAAACTTGCCAAAGAGAAATTCAAACTCGACATGTTTGAAAAACGATTTGCTGTATACAAAGGAGTACAAGAATTTCTAACGATTATACTCCAAGAAGGTAAATTTGATATTAACCAACTTTTTGAGTTTAGGCGAAAAACTCAAGACTCAACATTTCTCTTCGGTAAAGATATTCCCCAATATATTGACGGCATTGACAAAAAAGCATTAGAGATGGGCCGCTTAGCAGAACGATATGAACCGCTTCCTGTTGGCCGACAGCGGTCTGAACTCTGCGAAGAAAAAACCCGTTTGCTTATGGGATTAATAGATGAGCTACCAAGGTTGAAAGAAGTTTTTGCTCCTTATTTACGTTTTGATAAATGGAAATAAATGTAGAACAATTCGTTTGAGTCAGACCGCGTGGAACACGGCCGGTGAGCCGCACCGTTAGCTTCAAATATCAGTGAGAAGACTTTAATGCCAATATTCACACCTCATGGTCTGAAAATAAGATTTGATGAGGAAGCCCTTGAAAAAGTAATGGGGCCATTGAACATGACCATAGACTTCAACGATCTATTGCTAGATATTGAATTATGGGAACTGCTACCCGTAGCTATGGGAGAAGTGGCCGCAATAATTACAGCATTTCTCACCAGCAATTGGCTCTTTACTCTTATCGCAGGAATTATAGGTTTGTTAATAGGCGGGGTGATTAGGGAGGTTACCTACTCGGATTTTATGCGGAGGTTATTTCCTCTTTTCTTGGGTAGCGGTCCAGTTACTATTGTAGCGACTATAGTTTGTGGCATTTACCTTGGTTTTCGAGGTGAATACCTTACCATTGTTGTTTTAGTCGCTTTCTTGTTTTTGAGTAAAATAGAAGCAGTCATAACAGGAATTGTATTGGCGCCTCTTATATATTTCATGGTAAGAAAGTATTTGAAGAGAATTGGAATGCCACTTACACATGTTGAACGCGTCTTTATTACACTTTGCAACAATAGAGCTAAGACATTAGGTATAGAGTTAGACTGGGGACTTTACGCAAAAGGCAACAGATAACAATGTGCCAACCTGCGATTTTGGGTTTTGGGTAGAATACACGGCGGAGATGGGCAAAAATTACGATTTTGGTTGTCCTGGATTGCACGGAGATTTTTAAAAACTCAAAAGTTTTTCTTGACAGTCAGTTAGTATATATATAGTTTACATATAAACAATTTAATTGTGGAAGATTTGTCATGTCGCTCAAAGAAGAATTAAAGTTAAAAAAGGGATTCGACATAGTCGAACATGAAGCTTTGCTGAATATCTACTATACGGCAAATCTGCTTAAAAAACGTGCTGATGCGTTTTTTAAAACCTTCGGCCTGACAGATGTTCAATTTAATGTGATGACACTCCTGCATCATCACAGCGGCCCTGAAGGCGGTCTGAGCCAGACACAATTAAGCGATATGATGCTCGTCAATCGAGGCAATATAACGTCGCTGGTTGACCGAATGGAAAAGGCGGAGCTTGTAACTCGGACGGCACATTCAAAAGACCGCCGATTCAATATCATCAAGCTCACGACTAAAGGTGCCAAACTTTTCACCAGAGTCGAGCCGCACTACCTCGAACAGATACGGCAGGTAATGTCCAGTGCTACCGAGTCAGAGCAAAAGAAACTGATGGCAATTCTTGAAAAGGTACGAGCCAATTTAAGACAGTGAAATAACGGATAAATTTTTTTAACCAGATAGTTAACATATTAACAATATACATTTAAACAGGAAAGGAAAAAGCTGTGAAAGCAAAAGCACTTCAAATAAGGAACGCCATTTTCTGGGCGATGATTGTAATTTTTGTCTTATTGGTTGCCGTCGTTTTAAGCTTTGGCAGGCTCGTGGGATTAAAACTGCCTCCTTCCACAATGATTTACCTCGCTGTCGCTTTCTTCATATTGGCAGCGGCGCTGGTGGTTCTGACGGCGAAACTTAAGGAATCCGGCGTAAGAAAGTTTTTCTTCATATTGACCGGCGCCTCCGCTATAGGTATCCCGATTTGCGCCGTATTGCACAATCTTGTCTATGCTTTATGCATTAAGTTCGGCTGGGTATTCTGGGGAGAGGGTGGGGATGAGGCAGTTTTTTTCATCCTGGCTATTTTCGTCTTCCCTGCACTGTTCGTCATCGGGTCGTTGGGAAGCATTGTGCTTCTCATATCTGCGAGATTGAGAAAAAAAGAATCTTAGCGGTTTGATTTAACCGGTATTTGAAATGGGCTTCAAAGAGAAACGCTGAATGATACAAAGATATTAACGAATTATTGAAAGGAGAGCGATTATGAATGCTGAACATACCTTTATTGGATGGCGTTTTGGGTTACGGTGGGTGTTGCTGACAGTTGTAGGATGGATTATCGCCTTCCCCCTGGGCTTCGTCTTAGTGGCAGTTGCAGGATGGATTATCGGCGTCCCCGAGGGCTCCGACTCCATCATACTCAAATTAGGGCTGGATAATGCCGCGTTATTTATCTTCATAGTCGCCGTGGTAAGCTTGATGCAGTGGTTTGCACTACGGCACGTCCTTCGGCGAGCCGGCTTTTGGGTACCGGCAAGCATAATAGGATTCACTATATCCTCAAGCATCCACGCAGTCGTGTGTTATGTCTGGGGATATCCCGATAACCTGGATCATTTTCCCGGCACTCTGGTGTGGGCAATGGCCTTCGTCGTGGGTGGAACACTGGCTGGTGTGCTGCAGCAGCGCATACTGCGACGCCAGGTGTGCCGTTCAGCCTGGTGGGTGCCGGCCAGTGCGGTCGGCTGGGGCTTAGGCGTGATTGGATTTGGACTTATTGGACTTGCAATCCACTTTCCGAAAGAGGCAGGTCCTTTTGCAACTCTCATCGGATGTCTGGTGCTGCCCGCGGGGCTGGGGGCGATTCTCCTCGGGATAGTAACAGGAGGCACACTGATTTGGCTGCTGCAGCAGCCAATGCAGCAAACAACCGATATTACAACATCGTAAAATTTACAACCACGGGCGAGAACCTGTTTAAGAAGAGAGAAAATGAGCAACCTCGATACCTGAAGCTGGTGAGTGTAGTCGAACCAGCCCCTATATGTCACGCTTAAAGAAGCGGAAAATCGAACGTGTAATTCCCGGGAATATATTGAACTTCGGGTTGAAAAATAATCTTTCTATCACAGTGAACTTTTGAGGCGGTTTTTCCATTATAACTTTCCTGAAAAGGATTGCTGGAGCGATTCTCATCAGGACGCTGACAATAAAAATGGTCTGAAGCTGGTATCTTGCAAGAGTCGGCAGATGCGGACCCAGCAAACCGCCTAACGTGGCACCTACAAAAACACAGAAAAAGTTAATGGCATTGAAATATGAAATACTGCTTACCCGCATTGTGTGTCCCTGATAATTGAGGTAATAAACAAAGACGCCGAGATTGAAACCCGCCCAGCAAAAACCTGCAAGGACCTGTGTGCACATCAAGACCGCGAAATTATCCGTTATTACCCAAGGCAGGGGCAGCAGAGTAATACCGAGAGCACAGAAACGTATGGGTGCAATTGCGCCGAGGCGGTCAATTATCCGGCCCCATAGTCCTAAAAAGCCGACAACCGCAGCCGTTACCGTTACCGTCAAGACCGTATATCCAACGTAGCTTAATTTCAGATTTCTGAGCATATGCACGGCGAAGAAAGGAGCGGAAAAGTTCACAGCGAGGCTCAACAAGGAGGTTGCTAAGGTGAAGGTGCCAAAATTTGTTCGTGGCAAAGCCTTAATAAAGGCGAGAAAACCGCCGGTTTGCTTATGCTTTTTCGCCGTTAGCGGCGGTTCATACATTACCGCCGAGAGCAAGGCGGAAACCGACCTTGCCAGAAAACAGGACAGCCAAATCAAAGAAAACATCAGCATAACTTTAGCTGCGGCGCGGTCGAGGAGAAATCCTGCAAAAATGGCGATTGTAATCTGAATGAGACTTAAGAGCCGATTTCGATTGGCGAAATACTTTCCGTGCCATCTTTTTGGAACAATGCTGCCCATCCAATCGGCCCAGGAAGCTGCGCCGAGATTTCCAGCACTTGAGAGCAGCAGAAAAAATCCTATAGCCCCCCAAACAGCCCAGGTTTTGCTGTGTAAATGAGAGACCAATGCAAAAGGAATAAAACATAGCGCCTGTAAAAAGACCGTCAGAGCAACGAGCTTTCTGTGGCTGCCGGCCTTTTGCAGCGCCGTGGGGCTGTAGATATAAATCAGCGATGCAGCCAACGCGGGCAGACTGACAGCAAGCCCTATCTGGAGCGTTCCAGCTCCCATCGCATTGAAATAGGGGACATAGAAGGCCTCAAGCATAGCAGCCATAACCATCGCAAATGAGCCCTCTATCAGGGAAAGGCGCATCGCTCCAAGGCGCTGCTTTCGCTGAGACAATTCATCCGGCGACAATAAACTGCTTTCGCTATCCAGCATACTTTTTCCTTCGACGCTGCTCAGGACAAGTTCCAACACCTTCTTATGTAATTACAAAACTATCTCTTATAAGGTATTTAAGCGATTTTAGCCATCTGTTTCAAGGATTGTATGAGCAATTCCCCCTTTGAAAGTTTTTACCGGATAAATCTCCAGAGGAAAAATGAACCGACATCGTTCGACAGGGGGTGGTTTATTGGGTTCGACAAGCTCACCACAGGTTTGTAGAATACCGATTGTGGACAAAGATTTGAAAAACAAGACACTTAGCGAGCTTGAGGATATAGTCGAAAATTTTGGTCAGAAGAAATATCTGGCCAAATACATTTTCACGTTTATCCACTCCAGGGGAGCCGCTGACATATCAGATATAAGTCCCTTAAGCAAGACCTTTCGAGCCGAGCTGGCGGAGCAGGGTTACTATATTTCCCATCTGAATACTGTGCAAACATTTACCGACCCGGACGGCACTATAAAATATCTTTTTGAGCTGGGCGACGGCAATCGAGTCGAAACGGTATTTCTATCCGACGGCAAACGCAAAACGCTGTGCGTTTCAACACAGGCAGGCTGTTCGATGGACTGTGCATTTTGCGCAACTGCGAAGCTGAAATTCCAAAGAAACCTCACGGCAGCGGAGATTGTTGACCAGGCGAACATCATTCAAGGAGACAGCGGCAAAATAAACAATGTTGTTTATATGGGAATGGGGGAGCCGCTACAGAACTACGACGCTGTTTTGAAATCCGTACGAATACTGAATCATCCGGAGGGGAAAAATATCGGGCTGCGCCATCTGACAATCAGTAGCTGCGGAGACGCTGAGGCCATCCGCAAACTGGCGGACGAAGATATTCATCCGCGATTGGCCATATCCCTGAATGCACCGGCCGATGCGCTGCGAAGCAGGATTATGGCCATCAATAAAAAGTACCCTATCGCAACTTTGTTTGCGGCGGTGAAGGATTACCAGATGAAAACAGGAGAGCGTGTGACTTTCGAATATGTGCTGATAAAGGGCTTAAACGATTCCAAACTGCACGCTCAAATGCTCGCCAAACTGGTACATCAGGTGAAATGTAATGTGAACCTTATCGAGTATAATCCACATCCGCACTGTCCTTTTACTGCAAGCAACAGGCAAATCATAAAACGGTTTACCCAAATACTCGAAGATGCCGGGATTGAAACAACCATCCGCTTTAAAAAAGGGCGTAAAATAAAGGCGGCGTGCGGGCAATTGGGAGCTGACCTAATAGGGAATAAGTTGCAGGGCAGGGTTGGGGGTTAACCACAAATATCACTTGACTAATCAGGTCTGCGTTCATACACTCACTTTTTTGTTTAATCGGTATTTAGGGAAGTTTGCTGAATGAAAGAAGCAATTACAAAAGCAGGTGCGTTGATTGAGGCGATGGAATATATCCGGCAGTTTCGCGGTCGAATTGTGGTCGTGAAATTAGGCGGCAGCGTCCTCGACGATACCTGTCTGCAAAAAAAGCTCCTTACCGATATAGCGTTTATGGCTACGGTGGGGATGCGGCCGATTATTGTGCACGGCGGCGGAAAGGCGATTACAAAAGCAATGAACGAGGTGGGCCTTGAAGCAGTGTGGGTACAGGGACGGCGATATACCGATGAGCGGACGCTGACAATAGCGGAGCATACGCTTGTGCATAAAATCAATGCGCCCATCTGCGAGACGCTTGAGAAGCTGAAGTGCAAGGCGATGGGACTGCATTCGCTGAGCAGTTGTGTGTTATTTGCGGAGGTCTTGCGATTGGCCGGCGAAAACGGGCGAAAACTCGACCTTGGATTAGTCGGCGAGGTTGTCGAGGTAAATTCGGAGCTGTTAAAGACGCTCTGCGCCGACGGGATTATACCGGTTATTGCATCAGTGGCCAAGGATAAGGCGGGCGGGAGATTAAATGTCAATGCCGACAGCGCAGCGGGCAAGGTTGCCGGCGGGGTATGCGCCGAAAAACTCGTTATTGTGAGCGATACGCACGGGATACGAACCGACGTCAACGACCCGGAAAGCCGGATATCGAGTCTGAACGAGTCGCAAATTAAAGAGATGGTTGGGGCCGGTATTATCGGTGACGCGATGCTGCCAAAGGTTGAAGCGTGCTTAGGTGCGCTGGAGGCAGGAGTTAAGAAGTCGCATATTATCGATGGCAGGATACCTCATTCGCTGCTGTTAGAGATTTATACCGATAAAGGAATTGGCACGGAGATTATTAAGAATTGAGACCAAGTGCGAGATGTGAATTATGACCACGGAAGAGACAATCGGTTTGTTTGATAAATACGTTATCGGCAATTATAGTCGGCTGCCACGTGTTATCGTCAAGGGCAAGGGCTGTTACTGTTTTGACGCCGACGGGAATAAAATATTAGATATGTTTCCGGGGTGGGCTGTCAGCGGGATAGGTCATTGCCATCCGAAGGTGGTTGCGGCGATTCGCAAGCAGGCAGGCGAGCTTCTGCATATTGATAATACTTTGTACTCTGAGCCGCAGGGTATATTAGCGAAGCTTTTGAGCGAGCGAGCATTCGGGGGCAAGAGTTTTTTCTGCAACAGCGGGGCAGAAGCCAACGAGGCGGCGCTGAAACTGGCACGGCTTTATACGTCCGGCGGGAAGTATAAATTTATTACGGCGGAGGGCAGCTTCCACGGCAGAACTTTCGCGACACTAACGGCGACCGCACAACCGAAACACCATGAAGGACTGCTGCCGCTGCTGCCGGGGTTTGTTTATGTGCCGTTCAATGACATCAAGGCACTGGAGTCGGCCTTCAGCGATGAGGTTGCGGCGGTTATGGTCGAGCCGATTCAGGGTGAAGGTGGTATAAATGTTGCTACTAAAGAATATCTGCAGGCGATTCGGCGTCTGTGCGATGAAAAAGGAGCGGTGATGATACTCGACGAGGTGCAAACAGGAATCGGCCGAACGGGCAAATGGTTCGCATACCAACATTTCGATGTCGAGCCGGATATTATAACGATGGCAAAGGCACTCGGCGGCGGCGTGGCGATAGGAGCTATGATGGCCAAAGAAGAAATAGCAGCTTCGCTGGTTCCGGGCAAGCATGCCTCGACGTTTGGCGGTAACTGCCTGGCGTGCGCAGCGGCGATTGCAGTTATTGAGGCAATAGAAGAAGACAATCTTCTGGAAAATGCTGCCAGCGTTGGGCGATACGCTAAAGAGAAGCTCAACGAGCTGAAACAGAAGCATTTCATTATAGACCACGTCCGAGGCATTGGTTTAATGATTGGTGTTCAATTGAAAAGCCCAGGCAAAGAAATAGTCGAGAAATGTTTGGAGAAAGGGCTGCGGATAAACTGCGCCCATGAGAGCGTTCTGCGGTTTATGCCGCCGATGATTGTTACGAAAAAAGAAATCGACCAAGCGGTTGATATTCTCGATGGTGTTTTGACCGAAAGTGGAAAATGAAAAATTTTCTCTCGATAAATGATTGTTCGGCTGAGGAGTTATGCGAGCTGCTCAGTGAAAGTGTAAAACTAAAGAAGCTGTACAAAGGCGGCGGGCAGGATTTGTGCCTTTGCGGGAAAGTGCTGGCAATGCTTTTCGAGAAGCCAAGCCTGCGGACGCGAATCAGCTTCCACGTTGCTATGACGGACCTCGGCGGCAGTGCAATTTATGTAAAGCCGGAAGATATCGGCGGCATTGGCAAGCGTGAGCCGGTCAAGGATATGGCAAGGGTCCTGAGCCGATATGTGGACGGCATAATGGCACGAACGTTCGAGCACAGCACTGTTACCGAATTGGCTGAATTTGCGACGGTGCCGGTGATAAACGCGCTGACGGACTGGTCTCATCCCTGCCAGGCAATGGCGGACGTGCTGACGATAAAAGAGCATCTTGGCCGACTCGACGGCGTTAAGGTTGCGTATGTCGGCGACGGCAATAATGTGGCCCGGTCGCTGGCGTTTGCGTGCGCCAAGCTAGGGATGAAGATGATTATTGCGACACCGGCCGGCTATGAGCTCGATGCCGAGACAATCGAGACGACCAATCGCATATCAGCCGGCAGCATTTACCAGATAAATGAGCCGGCGCAGGCTGTTGCCGGCGCTGATATTATTTACACCGATACCTGGGTGAGTATGGGTCAGGAGGATGAAAAGAAAAAACGTGTTAAAGATTTCAAGGGTTTTCAGGTCGATGCCAAATTAGTCAAACTGGCGGGAGGCGGTGTTAAGATAATGCATTGTCTGCCGGCTTATCGCGGGTTTGAAATCACCGACGAGGTTGTCGAGTCGCCGAACTCGATTATCTTCGACCAGTCGGAGAATCGCCTGCACTTCCAGCGGGCACTTTTAAAAAAACTTTTGAGCTAAACTATGACAACGCATAGGGTCATAATTGGCGATTCGAGATGGATGTCGGAAGTAGCTGATGAGTCAGTTCATTTGATTATCACTTCTCCTCCTTATTGGCAGTTGAAGGATTACGGCAACAGCGGCCAGATAGGCTTTGATGATACTTATGAGGATTATATAAATAATCTGAACCTCGTATGGAACGAGTGTTACAGGGCGCTCGAAAATAGCTGTCGTTTGTGTATCAATATAGGCGACCAGTTTGCCAGGTCGGTTTATTACGGCAGGTATAAAATAATTCCAATTCGCACTGAAATAATCAAATTCTGCGAAACAATCGGTTTTGACTATATGGGGGCAATTATCTGGCAAAAGGTAACAACGTGTAACACTACCGGCGGCGCAACGATAATGGGTTCGTTTCCATATCCGCGAAACGGCATTATCAAGATTGATTATGAATTCATTTTGATTTTCAAAAAGCCCGGTATCGGCAAAAATGTGCCGAAAAGTATCAAGGACAAATCAAAACTTACCATAGAAGAATGGAACCAATATTTTGCCGGTCATTGGAATATCCCCGGAGAAAAACAGAATGGCCATCTGGCAATGTTTCCCGAAGAAATTCCAAGACGGCTAATAAAGATGTTCAGCTTTGTTGATGATACCGTGCTTGACCCGTTCTTAGGCAGCGGAACAACAACACTGGCAGCAAAGAATCTTGAAAGAAATTCGATAGGATACGAAATAAGCGCTAATTTTATACCTGTCATCAAGGAAAAACTTGGCTTAAGGGAAAAAGGATTCTTTGATAAGCTTAGTTTTGAACTCGCGCAGAACAGGGAAGATGAAATCGACTGGAAAGAGGAGATAAAGAAACTGCCTTATATTTTTAAGGACCCCGTAAAATTCGACAAAAAAATTGACCCGCGAAAACTCCAGTTCGGCTCGAAAATCAACAAACAAAACTCCAACAGAGAAGAATATTATTGTGTAAAAGAGGTGGTTTCTCCGGAGCAGTTGGTTATAGGGGACGGGCTGAAAGTTAAACTTTTGGGGGTGAAAGAAAAACCACAGACAAGCAGTCGGGCAATTCAGTTTTTAAGAGATAAAACCAGCGGCCAAAAAGTTTTTATGAAGTTCGACACCGTTAAGTATGACTGTCAAAATAATCTGCTTTGCTACTTATATCTTCAGAACAAAACGTTTTTGAATGCTCATCTAATAAAGCAGGGTTTGGCTAATGTGGACACCTCTTTGGATTACAAATATAAGCAAAGGTTCCTTTTGACGGCCGGAGGGAATTGATGGAAAAGGAGTGGATAGCAGGCGCGGATGGCAAAAATCTCAAGTTTAAGAGAGAAACACTTCTTAACTATGGCACGAACAGGTGGGCGCTGAATAAAGCAAGCAGTGTAGGTCCCACATCCGAACTAATACGACAATGCTCACCAAAATTTTTTGAGGATTGGGAAAAATTTTACTTTGAGAATGCGGTTCAGAAAAAAAAGAATGGCGTCAGAATAACAAGAGAATATTTTGCAGACCTTGGGCAACGGCTGTATTTCAATCTTTCGGAGAGGGTCCAAAATGAACTTGGGGCTATTCAGGAAGAAGAGTGCATCGATTACATTTACAACTTAGTGGTAAACAGAACATACGAGGGCTACCTCGGAGAAATAGAAACAATATATGGGCAACTTGAATCGGAGTTGCAGGTCAAGATTCATTCGGCACCCGATGAATGGGACAGAACCTATAATGTGGACTTTTTCGTTCAGGTCGGACAAAAATATATAGGGTTACAAATAAAACCGATATCATCCGGTCGTACCATTGATTACTACCAGTGGGAAAGGATGCATGAGGTTAACCATAAACGCTTCGAAGAAAAATATGGCAGTAAGGTATTTTTTGTTTACTCCACGAAATCAGGCACCAAAAAGGTTATACACAACAAGGAAGTAATCGATAAAATCCGAGAAGAGATCGACAGACTCAAAAAGTTGTAAAACGGAGGGGAAATTGAAAGACCAACGCAGGATACTTGTTGCTACTACGAATCCTGGGAAAATTGCTGAGTTGAGGGCGATGCTGGAATTTGATGTTGAGTGGGTGGGGCTGACGGATTTTCCAAACGTAAATGAAGTAAAAGAGGACGGGGAGACATTTGCGGAGAATGCACGGAAAAAAGCCATCGGGTATGCAAAAAAGACCGGGCTGTGGACAATTGCCGATGATTCGGGACTCGTGGTCGATGCGCTGGGAGGTGAGCCGGGGGTCAGGAGCGCAAGGTTCGCAGGGGCAACTGACAGAGACCGCACATTTGTGGCTTGTGCCTCGGCCCACGTGGCTCGTTTTGACAAGAGACGAGTGACGAGCGACGAGAGACGAACTATCGACCGGAAAAATTTTGAGAAGGTTTTGAAGCTATTAGAAGGTGTCTCGGAAGAAAAAAGGACGGCGAGGTTTGTGTGCTGTCTGTGTTTGGCAAGAGCTGAGAAAGTTTTGATTGAAACGGAGGGAAAACTCGAAGGAGTCATAGCTGAAAAGGAGATGGGAACCAACGGATTCGGCTATGACCCGATTTTTTTTGTGCCGAAGTTGAATAAAACCGTTGCGCAATTGACCCGCGAAGAGAAAAATGCGATTTCACACCGCGGCAACGCTATTCGAAAATTAAAGCCGTTGTTGAAGGAGCTTTTAGAAACGGCCTGAAAAGGGGGAAATTGATTTTTCTTGACAATTCTGCAATCTGTTTATATTTATCCGTTTCTAAATTTTGTTCTGAAAACAGCCGAATAGTGATTGGTGAATGGTATTTGGTGACTTAAAAGCAAGTTTTATATGGCGAGAACGAATAATAAGAAATCATTGGTGATAGTGGAATCGCCTGCGAAGGCGAAGACGATAAATAAATATCTTGGCCCTGATTTTGAAGTAAAGGCGTCAATGGGTCACGTTCGTGACCTGCCTTCGAAGAGGCTAAGCGTTGATATAGAGAACGATTTTGAGCCGACCTACGAGATAACGCCCAACAGGAAAAAGACAGTAGTATCCCTAAAGGCGGCGGCAAAAGGGTGCCGAGACCTTTATCTTGCGACGGACCTTGACCGCGAGGGTGAGGCAATCGCCTGGCATCTGGCGCAGGTTCTTGGGGTGCCGGCAGAAAGAACCTACCGTGTGGTTTTCAATGCCATAACACAATCGGCGATAAAACAGGCCTTTGCTGAGCCGGGCAGGATTGATATGGACAAGGTTATGGCGCAGCAGGCAAGGCGAATTCTCGACCGGATAGTCGGCTATCAGATAAGCCCCCTGCTGTGGAAAAAAATCGCCAAGGGGCTTTCTGCGGGACGCGTTCAGTCGGTTGCGGTCAAAATTATTGTCGAAAGAGAGAGGGAAATCCGTGCTTTCAAAGAAAAGGAATACTGGCTTATTCCGGCGGTTTTTACCACTGATTTACGAAGCGACTATCATCAGGAATGGGTGGATTTTGCAACGGCAAAAACCGAGAGCGATAAGCCCCCTGCTGTTGCAGAACAAAACAAATGGCTCATAGAGCATAATGCCTTTAAGGCAGAACTTGTCAAGGTCGGCGATGAGAAATTCACAGCATCCACAAAGGAAGAGGCAGAGAAAGCATTCGGCTCGCTAAAGAATGCAGAATTTAAGGTCGCCGTTATAGAGACGAAGGAATCGGTATCGCATCCGCCGGCGCCTTTTATAACTTCGACGCTGCAGCAGGCGGCCGCAAATCAATTAGGCTTTGCAACGAAAAGAACTATGCGGGTGGCACAGCAATTATACGAAGGTATTGATTTGGGGTCGATGGGTCATCTCGGCCTTATTACCTATATGCGAACAGACAGCACGCATCTGTCGGGTGAAGCTATACAAGAGGTGCGCAATTATATCGGCAAGCATATCGGTGATAATTATCTACCTGAGAAAGCAAATGTTTATGCTTCAAAGAAAGGCGCGCAGCAGGCACACGAAGCCATCCGTCCGACGGACGTTGACTTTGCGCCGTCGGATTTAAAGCAGTTTTTAACAGCGGAGCAATACAAACTCTATGACCTTGTGTGGCGGCGGTTCGTAGCATGCCAGATGGCTTCGGCGAAGTGGGAACAGACAACTCTGGATATCGCAGCGCAGACATCTGTTGGGCGGTGCTGGTACAGAGCTACGGGGCGGGTCCTGGTTTTCGATGGTTTTAACAAAATCTGGGGGACTCCGTCGAACCAGCAGCAATTGCCTCCTTTGAAACAAGGCCAGGATTTAGCAGTGGTGGATATAAAGGCCGAACAGCATTTTACCAAGGCACCTGCTCGATATACCGAAGGCTCCTTAGTAAAGGCGCTCGAAAAAGAGGGCATCGGTAGGCCAAGCACCTACGCTACAATCATCAGCACCATCGAGGAGAGAGGGTACGTTGAGCAAACAGAGAAAAAATTTTTCGCCACCGACCTTGGTGAAGTGGTTACCGACAAGCTCAACGAGTACTTTCCGAAAATAATGGATATCGCCTTCACGCGGTATATGGAAGAGCAATTAGACAAAATTGAAGAACAGCACTTAGACTGGCTCGGCGTTTTGAGAGAGTTTTACGGCCCATTCAAGCAAAACCTCGAGACAGCGTTGGCGGAGATGAAACATGCCAAAGCGGAGGTCTCGCCCAGCGAATATAAATGCCCCGAGTGCGGGAAGCCGCTTGTTTACAGGTTCGGCAAAAACGGGAGGTTTTTGAGTTGTTCAAGCTACCCGAAATGCAAATTTGCGTGCCCGTGTGACAGAGACAGCAAGATGGTTGAAGAAAAGGTAAGCGAACATAAATGCCCAAAGTGCGGCAAGGCGATGGTTGAAAGACGAGGTCGGTTCGGCCCATTTTTGGGCTGCAGTGATTATCCAAACTGCAAAACGACTCTTAAACTGGATAAGCAAGGCAACGCTTTGCCGCCGAGAAAATCACCTGAGCCGACGGGAATAAAGTGTTACAAGTGCAAGGAAGGCGAACTGGTAGTGCGAGAGAGCAAAAGAGGGCCTTTCTTAGGCTGCAACCGGTTTCCGAAGTGCAGAACCATCGTCAGCATTAAGCAATTGGACCATCTAAGGCAATTGCAGTCAGCCGGTCAATGGCCGCCGGATACACCCGAAAAAGCTGACCAAATCCTGGGGCGGAGAAAATCAAAAATCAAAATGACAGGCAGCCGTTCAGATTGACGAAAAAACCGGTTTTTTGTGCACCTCAACAAGCTACAAAATCAAAAATTTGCAAAATTGGTTTTCAACTGGTATAATAGATGTATCCCGTGAAGCGTATGTCGGGACAGAGGCGAGAATTGCAGCGTTTGAAAGAACTTGCTTTGCAGGGAATAATGCAAAATGGCCAAAAAAGAGCAAATCAAAGTAGAGACGTTTGAGACGGTTGAGCCGATAGGCAAACGCGTCCTGATTCGCAAAGATGAGGACAAGAAAGAAACCAAAGGCGGAATCAAGCTGCCGGACAATATAGAAATCCCCACGATAACCGGCCGAATCGTATCAATCTCCGCTGAGGTTGAAAACTCGCCGGACATACCGCTGCGTCAATATGACAAGGTGCTGTTCAATCCCAAAGGCGCCATACCGGTTGACTTCGAAGGCGATAATCGTCTATTCGTGGTCGAGGTCGAAAACGTCGTCGCCGTGTTCAGAAAATCATAACTGGTGGCTTAGCCACTGGTGCGGTGGATTGTCCCCTGCGAAAGTTGATAAAGGTAAGTGAAACTATATAAAAAGCCGGAAGGAGAATTGCCCTTCCGGCTTTATTCTCCTTTAGCGTTGTTGTGTCAATCGCTAAAGAAGCGGGGGGACAAATTTCAATAGCTGCCTGGGTTCCCGCAAAGCGGGGTCCCTTTACAAATGTTGGTTAGTGCAAAAGCCAGTCATCCGTAAGGATGGCCAAGTCATTCAATGTTACGCTGCAATCGCCGTCGAGGTCAGCATCAGGACATAATTTAAGTATATACGCCGAGCCGGACTCGCTGCCGCTGTCATCATTACCATACGCTCCGACAATGGCCCGTCGGCCGGTGCCGATAGCAACGGAGAAGCCAAAATAATCATTGGCATTGGCGTCAGAGGCAGTCAGCTTTGCTATCTGGTTCCAATTGTCCGGATTGATTTCGTTAGGTTCAAATATATATGCAGAGCCGGAGCTGCTGCCGTTGTCATCATTCTGATAGGCGCCGACGAGGGCGTGACCTCCGCCAATAGCAACCGAATAGCCAAAATAATCACTGGCTACGGCGTCGGAGGCAGTCAGCTTTGCCTTCTGGTCCCAGTTGTTGGGGTCGAGGTTGTTAGGTTCAAATATATATGCAGAGCCGGAGCTCTCGCCATTGTCGTCGTCCCGATGGGCCCCTACAATCACATAGTACCCATCGGTAGCAACGGAATAGCCAAACTTGTCCCAGGCTGCACCATCCGAGGCGGTCAACTTTGCCTTCTGTGTCCAGGCTGTGCCATTATGCCTGAATATATAGGCCGAGCCGCTGGAGCTCCCATGTGGGTTATCTCCAATCGCTCCTATGATGGCATACTCTCCGTTGATGGAAACAGAATAGCCAAAGCCGTCACCTGCTGTGGCATCGGCGGCGTTCAGTCTGGCCTGCTGGCCCCAATGGTTTGTGCCGCCTTCGTGTCGATAGAATATATAAGCTGCACCTGCGTCTGCTTTAGTTGTATCATTGCGCCAGGCGCCGATGATAGCACAATCACCGCTGATAGAAACGGACTGGCCGAACCAGTCTTCGGTATGGTGGTCAGATGCGGTCAGCTTTGCCTGCTGAGTCCAGTTACCATCGTTATATTCGAAGATATATGCAGAGCCGGTATAGCTATTATCACCAGGGGCACCGACAATTGCGTGGTTGGCGCTGATAGAGACAGAGCCACCAAAGTAATTGCCGGCTGCGCCATCGGAGGCGGTCAGTTTGGCCTGCTGAGTCCAGATTCCATTATTATATTTGAAGATGTATGCAGAGCCGGTGTGGCCACTATCTTTGGGTGCGCCGACGATGGCATAGTCGGCGTCGACGGCAACGGCAAAGCCAAACCGGTCTCCTGCGCTGCCATCGGAGGCGGTAACTTTGAGCGGATTGGAGCTGCCGCTATCCAGCCATTGGTTTGCAAAGATGCTGTAGTCTTTGAAATCCATATCAGAATCATTATCGAGGTCGCCGAGGATTTTAGCATTATATATAATGACCGGCCCCGGTGGGAGCGGGAGCTCGGACTCGGTTGGCAAATGGGCAATCCTATCTATGACATTCATATCGCTTATAACCCGGCCAAAGACGCAGTATCCCACATCATTGACATCATTATAATCCAGAAAAGTGTTGTCCTGCCAGTTTATGTAAAACTGAGAAGTAGCGGAGTTCGGGTCTTGCGTTCTTGCCATTGCGACGGTGCCTCGAAGATTACTCAGTCCATTATTGCTTTCATTGATTATGGGGGCGCATGGGTCCGGGCTGTTCAGGTTTGCATCATAGCCGCCACCCTGGATAACAGCGGGATTATCAGTAACGCGGTGAAAGATAAGGCCATCATAGAAGCCCGATTTTACGTACATCAGGAAGTTTGCCACTGTTACCGGGGCGTTGGCGTCAAAAAGCTCAATTACAATATCGCCAAAATTGGTTTCCAATTTAACAATGGGCGCTTCTGCCCAACAGGGGACGACTAAAAACAGCCATATAAAGACTAAAAACAGCCATATAAAGACTAAAATCAGCCTTCTCATTCCAACACCACTCATCCTAACTTACTCTTGGATATTATATTTACTTGTTTATACTGTTATTTTTTAACACAAAGGCAGAATATGACGAGCCATAGCCATATTTTGCTATTTTATAATAGTCAGGTGTTCACCTCTTTGTCCTGCGTCTGACGAGCAGCAAACTGCCCAGCCCTAACAATAGCACGGTTGCCGGCTCCGGTGTCGGGACTGGAAACTCATCTGGCGGTGGAGGAGGCGGTGGTGGCGGAGGCGGTGGAGGAGGAGGCGGTGGAGGAGGAGGCGGTCTTGTCGAACCACCTCCTGTATACCCTTGATTGCTATAATCGGCGGGACTTGGGTACAGACCCCCGTTGCCACCACCAAGTATCATCGTTTCATCAATCAAAAACGCAAATTCAGACCGTGCAAAAACGGCAACAACGATTTTCGGTGCATCCATATATATAAGGGTGCTGATTGCCGTCGGGTCACTGACATCGCCTATCCAGTAAACGAAGTAATAACCTGGTTTCGGGACAGCGGTCAAAAGAACTTCTGAATCGAGGTCAAAGTGATGAACCCCCACATCCGGAGTTACTGAGCCAGCGCGAGAATCTGGTTGTTGCATCAAAAGCACAGTGGCGTCTGTTCTGGGCTGCCATTCTGCAGAAGGTTGCGAAGCAATGTCCTGGCAATATGCCGGCTCAAGCAAGCCATATAAGAGGCCCGCAAGGGCTAATATTACACCCTGCCATCTAATGAATATTGAACGATTTTGTTTCATTATCCCCCAGTTTTTCATTACGAATTTAATTATGCTAATGAACTCTGTACGATTTAATGGCGTAAGCCATCTTGACGACAGAGTTTTTTCGTTTTGCAAAAAGTATTGTGCCGCCGAGGCCAAGCAAAGCTAATGTGCAGGGTTCAGGGTTACCAGAAATGGGGAAACCACCAGCGGTTTCCATCTGGTATTTACCCTCGACCCAGTCCTGGCTGCTGCTGAATATCAAAAACCACGAGTACTCACCGGCGATTAAAATACCACCGGCAAATTCCCAGGTCCCTCTTGTCTCACCAAGATTAAACTCCGTGCCAGTTGGTGCTACACCTTCGGTTATGAGAGGGTAGTTTTCCCAAGGGTCCTGTGATGTCATAGTAGTTATGCCAGTTAAGTGATGTGGTGTAGGGGGGTCGTCAATGCCCATTATGGTAAAAAACTCAATTGCGTCAGCGCTGCCAGCATCGTTGAAAATCTGATAGGCGTAAATGTATTGGCCGGACCCCGGCGCAGTAAAGCCGGCACCTTCCCATTCGTTTCCGTGTGGTCCAAGGGTATCATAAACGGCAAATTCTACACGTCCTCTCACGCCGGTGCTGGAGTCGTCAAAATACGAGCGACCCTGGTAATGTGAGCTATACGGCAGTATTGTCGCAGCCGCATTCTGCACAAATAACGTTGCAACAAATAACAAACTTAATAACTTGATTCTCTTCATCCCCATAGTTCTTTATTTCCTTGCACAAAAAATACTTTGCTTTTTAAATTATAGTTTCGCTTAATTTGCCTATTTCCCCGATTTTACCCATTATAAATTCAAGTAAAAAATGGTGTTATTTGCTTCTATAGCCTCCTAAAAACTGGTGTTTTTTCCGAGTAAAACTCCAGATGCCCGCCGTGCCAAGCAATACGAGCGTTGCCGGCTCAGGAACGTCGCTGATGAAGTGGTAGGTGGTGCTGTATGCTGTAAAGTCCGCATAGTTATAACCCTCACTTCCGACTTCGTTCACATACACGGGCATCAGCAGATCCGAGGGAATTCCGGTGTCCGCCAGGTCAAAGGGTGGTAATTCGCCCGCCTCGGGCAAGTCGGAATATACGTAAACGCGGACTTGTTCAAGTGCAAAAACATTGAAGAATCTCAAAACGTCGCTGATGTCGCTGGTACTACCAGTCTCCAGAACTGCGACGTCTCCATCATTCACCGCAATAAGTGGGAGTACGTAATACAAAGTGGCGTGCCCAATTGGCGGGGCGGCCGTTCCAAATTCGAGCGGGGTGATCACACCATTATCGTTAACGTCGCCATTGCCATTCTCGTCGAAGCTGATGACCATCCCCTGAGATACCGCTCCCTGAGATGCCGCTGCGGTCAGCAACACACATACCAGACAAATTGCAATTAACCTTTTCATTTTGTTTCTTCCTATAAATATTTGCTGGTTGTTTATTGTTATTTTCTCCGACGAAGCAGGCCAAGAACACCGAGACCGAGCAGGCAAATTGTTGCCGGCTCAGGAATTTGACTATAGTACTGGAAGAACTCGCTTATGTGGGCGGAGCCTATGCCGGTGCCGGATGTGACGGAGATGTCTTTGCTGCGTATCCAGATTTCCTTGACGGGTTGTGCGAACTCGGCATGGTCCACCAGGTAGACGCCACCGTCACCGTACTGCTTGGAGCAGCTTAGTGAGGCAATGACGTTACCGCCAGCGTTCTGGACATTTTCAGTGGCGGCGACTACACCATTACCAGTGGCCCCGGCGCCGGTGAGGTCCATCCGAACGTCTTTGATGTATCCATCGTAACCGGGCAGTACGGAAACCTTAAAGCTTAAGGTAGCGTTTACAGTCTGGCCGGAAATTACACTCCAGGAAAGAGTAAACTTCAGGCCGTAGTCGCCCGTAATGCTGTTTTTGCCACCTTGGACAAACATCTGGTCAGGGTTCGGGTCGAGTGCGCCGCCGTCGCTAAAGCCAAACATATCAAACTCTGAAATTTCTTTGTCGCCAAAGATGAGTGATTCGCCCTGCAGAGAACTCAGTGTGACCCTCTCTGTCAAGGGCACCCATTCGGCTGATACAGAAGTTGCAAGCATAATGCTGATTAAACAACTCAGAATAACTCTCGGATTTTTCACCATTTTAGTTCCCTCACACAAAAACATTTATAGCACTATTTGTCTCATCAAATAAATTGTCTTCATTCCAAAGGGTCATCAAAAAGCAGTCCCACGCCGCTTTTTCCGAGTAAAACTCCAGATGCCCGCCGTGCCAAGCAATACGAGTGTTGCCGGCTCAGGAATTTGACTATAGTACTGGTAGAACTCGCTTATGTGGGCGGAGCCTATGCCGGTGCCGGATGTGACGGAGATGTCTTTGCTGAGTATCCAGATTTCCCTGACGGGTGTGAACTCGGCATGGTCCACCAAGTAGGCGCCACCGTCACCGTACTGCTTGGAGCAGCTCAGTGAGGCAATGACGTTACCGCCAGCGTTCTGGACATTTTCAGTGGCGGCGACTACACCATTACCAGTGGCCCCGGCGCCGGTGAGGTCCATCCGAACGTCTTTGATGTATCCATCGTAACCGGGCAGGATGGAAACCTTAAAGCTTAAGGTAGCGTTTACAGTCTGGTTGGAAACTGCACTCCAGGAAAAATTAAACTTCAGGCCGCAGTCGCCCGTAATACTGTTTTTGCCACCTTGGACAAACATCTTGTCAGGGTTCGGGGCGAGTGCGCCGCCGTCGCTAAAGCCAAATATATCAAACTCTGAAATTTCTTTGTCGCCAAAGATGAGGGATTTGCCCTGCAGAGAACTCAGTGTGACCCTGTCTGTCAAGGGCACCCATTGGGCTGATGCAGCAGTCGCAAGCATAATGCTGATTAAACAGCTCAGGATAATTTTTGAATTCTTCATCATTTTAAAACTCCTTCATTAAAAAGATTAATAAAAAGGCACTTACATTCTTGGTTTTACGGCCCTTAGGAGTTTTCTTCCGCCCCCTTTGGAGAGTTTAGCTGGTGCGTCAACTGCCTGCTGTATAAAGCGCAGCTAAACTACCCTACAAAACATATAAACGCTTACATCTGTGAGTTTTCCCTACCCCCGTTTAAAGGTGTGTATCCTTACACAATACACAAAACAAAAGTTGGCACAAAATAGAAATATCTAAATTTACTTTTTACTGATGAGTTTTCTCGCCACCCCCAAGCTGATGATAATGTCATTTAACCAGATTGGCTGTCAGAAGTCAAGAGTTTTTTTAGAAAATTTTTGACGACAGCTAAACAAGGCAAAGCTGATTTGCTTGAAATACCGCTTAAAAGGGCTGAAAGGAGTGATTTTAAGGTACCCAGAGGATGTGAAAAAATTTTACAAAAATCGCTTGTACCGCAAAAAATTATTGCTGTTGCTCATCCGTTTATTTGCGACAGGTGTGTCGAATTTGCAATAAGCGCCTTATCTGGGGGCATAGGATTTCTCCACCTTGGGGTGGGATGCATACCTGTTTGTGCGTTCAGCTTTTCCTGGATGTTTTTCTTATAGGCCTTTCCTGTACAAATCTGCTGATGTTGCGAATCGCTTGACGGAGGCGCTGCTCGTTTTCGACAAGAGCTATGCGCATATAATCTTCTCCGTTTTCTCCGAAAGCCCTGCCCGGTGCAATTGCAACCTCAGCATACTCCATAAGGTCCATTGCATAATCGATACTGCCTTTGCCTTTGGAGTGTTCAGGCGGCACTTTTGCCCATACAAACATCGTGGCGCGCGGTTTCCGGACTTCCCAACCGATTCTGTTAAGTCCGTCGCAGACGACGTCCCGCCTGGATTGGTACTTTTGGTTTTGAGCGATAATGTCGTCGTCACATTCTCGCAGTGCGATGATTCCGGCAATCTGGACAGCCTGGAATATGCCATAGTCATAGTAGCCCTTTATCGTTGCGAGGTAATCGAGCATATCTTTATTACCAGCAGCAAAGCCGATTCTAAAGCCGGCCATATTATAGGGCTTACTCAGTGTAATAAACTCGACTCCAACATCTTTTGCCCCTTTGACAGAAAGAAAACTCGGCGCTTTATAGCCATCGAAGCAGGTTTCGCCGTAGGCAAAATCGTGAATAACTGCTATGCCGAATCGCTTTGCTAAATCGACAACCGGCTCAAAAAATCCCTCATCAACGGTCATTGCGGTGGGGTTGTGAGGGAAATTGAGAATAAGCAACTTTGGCTTCGGATACAGGTGCTCCACTACCTCTGCGATATTCTTGATAAACTTTTCATCATTGCCCAGAGGCACCGTTATCACATTTGCCCCGGCCAAAGCTACTGCGTAATTATGTATTGGGAAAGCCGGGTCCGGGACAACGGCGGTGTCGCCGGGCCCCAACATCGCCAGGCACATATGGCTGAAACCTTCCTTCGAGCCGATGCAGGCGAGCACTTCCGTCTCCGGATCCAGCTGCACATTCCAAAGGCGGGCGTATTTTTTGGCAATCTCGCCTCGCAGATTCTTAATGCCTTTTGAAGCGCTGTATCGGTGGTTGCGGGGGTCCCTGGCCGCTTCGCATAATTTGTCAACAATGATTTGCGGCGCCGGGTCGGTCGGATTGCCCATTCCGAGGTCGATAATATCAGCGCCCTGCTGACGTTTGGCTAATTTCAGAGCGTTTAATCGCCCGAACAGATAGGGCGGCAAACGCGTGATTCTCTGTGCCGGCTCAATCTTAAATTCCGCCATAATCTATCCTGTAAATTAAAAAGGTTTCTTTCAATACAATCGGATGGTCTACATCTATAGAATAAATTTTCAAATCGTATTTATAGCATATATGCTGGTAGAAAGAAACTAAAAAGTAACGGCAGGCGGCGAGGAGGAAGGAATAGTCAAATAAAAACCAAAAAATAGGATTGAAAACGACCGCAGGGTAGTGGTATTTGGATTTTTGCTAAAATCGCTTTACCAGATTAACGCCGATTACTGAGCCGCTGTTGCTTGCGGTGTAAGGCAGCACTTTGAATCCGGCAATCTCGAGCTGTCTTTGCTTTGCCCCAAAGGTATGTCCGACGACCCAGCCGATAGCTGCGCCAAAGACAACGTCGCTGGCCCAGTGGTCGCCTGAGTCCATCATTCTATATGCTATAAGCGATGCAAATGCATAAGCAGGGACACCGACCTTTGGGCCGTAAAATTCATCCAGCATCGAAGCAACCGTGAACGAACTTGCGACATGGCCGCTCGGCCAGGCCCAGTCCTTGCCGTTCGGAGAATCGTTGTGCCTGATAGCTTTCAAACCCATCGTTGCCACCCCTGTTACCGACAGTGCTGCTACCATCGCCTCTGCCCGCTCCTTGTTAAAATCATCCTGGTTCTTTCTGCTAACCGCATACCAAAGAGCTGAAGCCCCAAGCTGTGTCCACGGATGTCCGACTATGTTAAGACTCTCATCTGTAAAGCCGTGAAAGCTGTGGTGGTCTTCGAAATTGTCGGCGACCTTTTCATCGGCACCGCTGCTGTGCAGTGCAACGCTTGCACCGCCGGCCAATAGGAGGATGGAAAGATTATCCGCCCTCAAAAAGCTTTCTTTTGAATCCTGGATAATCCTCTGCGGCCAATTGGCGGTACTGGACTTGGCAAGTTCAAGAACGTACCCGGATGTTTCAGACACGTCAGCCAAACCTTCTTTTGAATTTTTGATAATCTTGTTCGGAAGGTTGGCAATACCTCCCCCGGCAGATTCAGGGGAATTGTCCGGCTGGTGCAAATCATTTGCCTGATTTGCTTCGTTAGAAGTTTCTGCTGCAGGCGAGGCGGGCGCCGCTGATGCCTTGTTTTTAACGGGGTTTGCACAACCGGCGGCTAAGAACAGAACCGCACAGACGAACGCCAGCCAATATTTTTCCCGGCAATATGCTCTTGCTGCTAAAGAACCATAATCATTATTAAGTTCACACCCCATAAAGAGAGACTCACAAGTAAGTTATGTTATAGTATATTACGGCTATTTTAGGAGTGAAACTACAACGATTTTTCAAAAAATGCTTTTGAAATAAGCATCACGCTTGGAGTGCAAGTTTTGTTATTCCCATTCAATTGTTGCCGGCGGCTTGCTCGATATATCATACACGACGCGGTTGACCCCCCGAACCTCATTAATAATTCTGCTGGATATTACGCCCAGAACGTCATAAGGGATTTGGGAAAAATCGGCGGTCATAAAATCGGGGGTCTCGACCGCCCGAACAGCAATGACGTTCTCGTAGCTTCGTTCATCACCCATCACGCCGACGGTTGAGACAGGCAAAAGAACTGCTAATGCCTGTGATATTTTTCTATACAGTCCTGCTGATTTTATTTCATCTATTAAGATTTCATCAGCAGCCCGCAGAATTTGCAGTCTTTGCGGAGTAACTTCACCAATAATTCTCACTGCAAGGCCGGGGCCCGGGAAAGGATGTCGCCAGACGATATTCTCGGGCAATCCGAGATATTCGCCGACGGTGCGAACCTCGTCCTTAAACAAATCCCGCAACGGCTCAATCAACTCAAAACCGAGCTGCTTCGGCAGAGCGCCTACATTGTGGTGGAGCTTTATGTTGGCGGCGGGATTGCCATCTTTAGAGCCCGATTCGATAACATCAGGATAAAGCGTTCCCTGTGCGAGAAACCTGACGTTTGGAATCTTCGACGCCTCGGATTTAAAAGCCTCGATGAATTCAGAGCCGATTATCCGCCGCTTTTGCTGGGGGTCTGTCACTCCGGATAAACCGCTCAGGAACTGCTGTGACCAATCAACAACTCGTAAGTTTATGTGAAAATGGTCTCTGAAAGTTGAGACAACATTTTCGCGTTCATTGCTTCGGAGCAGACCATTATCAACGAAAATACAGATAAGCTGGTCGCCTATTGCTTTATGAACGAGCGAAGCGGTAACCGATGAGTCCACGCCGCCGCTGAGGCCGCATATCACCATAGCGTCGCCGACTTTGCGGCGAATCTCTTCGGCTGTTTTGCTGACAAAGTCGCTCATCTTCCAGTCGCCGCTGCAGCGGCAAATATTATAAAGGAAATTTTTCAAAATCACCTGTCCCTGCGGTGTGTGTGCAACTTCGGGATGGAACTGAACGCCGAAAAAATTCTTCTCCCTGTGTCTTACCGCAGCATACGGACAGGTCTCAGTAGTCGCCAATCTAACGAAATCATCGCCTAATTTGCTGACCTGGTCGCCGTGGCTGGCCCAGACTGTGATTGAATCCGGCAGATTTGCAAACAAATCACTTTTGTCAACTATCGACAGGGCGGTTCTTCCATACTCTCGTTTCTGTGCGGGAATAATTTGTCCCCCCAGGATTTTACATCCGAGCTGCATTCCGTAACAGATGCCCAAAATCGGCACGCCCAGCCCAAAGATTTTTTCGTCGCACTTTGGCGAATTTTCCTCATAGACGCTTGCAGGTCCGCCGGAGAGTATCAAACCCTTGAGAGGCAGCTGCCGTAATCGCCTGGCCGGTATGTCCGCCTGAAAAATTTCTGAATAAACGTTGTGCTCTCGAACGCGCCTCGCTATCAACTGGCTGTACTGACTGCCAAAGTCCAGAATAGCTATCATCTCGTGGTTCATAATTCGTTAGTCGCACCCCATAAAGGGACCCCCTAAGGGGGAACCCAACCGTTAGTCTTCGAAAGGCACAGTCGCCGAGTAGTTCGGCGCCTCTTTAGTTATCTGTATATCGTGCGGATGCGATTCACTGACAGAAGCCGAGCTTACACGTACAAAGCGGCTATTTTTTCTAAGCTCTTCGATATTTCTTGCCCCGCAATACCCCATCCCTGCCTGGAGGCCGCCAACGAGTTGATAAACAAAATCGCCCAGTGTTCCACGGTATGGCACTCGGCCTTCAACGCCTTCGGGGACAAGTTTGTCTTTCTCGGTCGCTCTCTTTTGGCCGTATCTGTCCGCCGAACCTTTGACCATCGCCCCTAAAGAACCCATACCCCTGTATTCTTTGAACTGCCTGCCCTTATAGATAACCATTTGTCCCGGGCTTTCCTTCAGACCTGCAAGCAACGAGCCTATCATCACGCTTGAAGCGCCGGCGGCAATTGCCTTTGTTATGTCACCGGACAGTCTTATTCCTCCATCAGCAATGACCGGGATATTATGCTTGTCGGCTGCCTCGGTGCAATTGATTATCGCAGATATTTGCGGGACACCCGCGCCGGAAATTACCCTAGTAGTACAAATTGCTCCAGGGCCGATACCGACCTTGAGAGCGTTTGCACCGGCAGCTATCAAATCCTCGGCTGCTTTTGCTGTTGCAATATTTCCTGCAATCACATCAATATCATACTTACTTTTGATTGTCTCGAGGGTGTCGATAACATTTTGCGAATGGCCGTGGGCGGTATCGACCACGATAACATCAACCTCGGCTGCTATCAAAGCGGCGATTCGCTCATAGTCCTGCACGCCCACCGCCGCCCCGACGAGCAGCCTGCCTCGCTTGTCCCTGGCCGCTGTCGGATACTGCTGAACACGGTCAATGTCCCTCATCGTAATCAAACCCGCCAACTCGCCTTTCGAGCTGACTAAAAGCAGCTTCTCAACCTTGTTCTTTTGCAGAATCTCCTTTGCCTGCTCAAGCGTTGTATCAGCCGGGCCGGTAACCAGATTATCCTTTGTCATCACGGAGCATATCTGGACATCGTAGTCCTTCAGGAATTTCAGGTCTCGCCGTGTCAAAATGCCGACCGGCTTCTTGCCTTTGAGAATAGGGATACCCGAGACGTTCTGTTCATTCATCAAATCCCACGCCCTTTTGACGGGCTCGTCGGGCGTCAGCGTTACCGGATTGAGAATTACACCGTTCTCAGAGCGTTTGACCTTGGCGACCTCCCGCTTTTGTGCTTCAATCGACAAATTCTTGTGAATGATGCCTATGCCGCCTTCCTGTGCCAGCGCTATCGCCAGTTGCGCTTCCGTAACGGTATCCATAGCAGCAGAGACAATCGGGATATTTATCGTGATATTGTTGGTAAGTCGCGTGCTGGTCTGGGCCTGGCTCGGCACAAAATCGCTCTTGGCCGGTATAAGCAGCACATCATCGAAGGTTATACCTTCAGCGACGATTTTACTCTTGTCCATTATTCTCTCCAAATGGTTCGACTTTGTCCCTTAGGGACGGAGTCGAAGGATTACGCTGCCTGGCGTTATATTAAACCAAACAGTATAATAATGCTATAATCAGTCGTCAAACCTATTTTCAACCCCCTGTTCTGTTCGCTCAGCTTTTTTTATGCGCTTCTGCCTCAGTGGGGTATTTGTAGTAAAGGAGTATTTACACAAAAATCACACTTTCGAGAAACAGGTTGACCCCATTAGAGCATGCGTTTAAGAGTATTTCGGATTATTTACGTTTTGAAGGTTTCCTGCGTCGTCCGTAAAAACGACGCGGCCTTCTGCCCATAGCCGAATATTTTTTTTCGTGCCGTACATGCGGGGATTTATCTGCGGGCTGCGGCTCAATCTTGGCGTAGTTAAAGCCTGCGCATTTTTCCGCATCGAGTTGACGTCCTATGAATTTTTCAATCTGATGAAGGTACTTATGCTCCTCGCGAGAAACAAACGTAATCGCATCACCTGTGGCAGTGGCTCGCCCGGTACGGCCAATGCGGTGAATGTAGTCTTCCGCAAAGGCCGGCACATCAAAATTGATGACATGAGAGATTCCCTCAACATCGATGCCGCGAGCGGCGATATCGGTTGCGACCATGACCTGGTATTTGCCTCTTTTAAAACCATCCAGTGCACGCTCACGCTGTCCCTGGGTGCGACCGGAGTGTATCGCCACCGATACGACCCCAGCACGCTCAAGGCGCCGGTATATTTTATCTGCTCCGTGCTTGGTGCGGGAAAAGACCAGCACACTGTACATCTGCCAGTTCTGGAGCATGTGCAGCAGAAGGTCTATTTTCTGTTCTTTCACAACAGGGTAGATATGCTGCGTAATGGTCTCGATGGGGTTATGCTGCTGACCTACCTGGATTATTTTCGGATGTTTCTGTATCCCCGCAGCCAGGGCCTTTACTTCCGATGATATTATGGCAGAAAAAAGCATAGTCTGCCGGTCTTTGGGCAAAGCGGAGATAATTTTTCGCACATCGTTGATAAACCCCATATCGAACATCCGGTCGGCCTCGTCGATAACAAGCACTTCAATGCACTTGAGGTCGATACTGCGTCGCTGCATGTGATCCATAAGTCGGCCTGGTGTTGCAACGACGATGTCAACGCCGCGACGAAGTGCGATAAGCTGACCCTTAATACTCACGCCGCCGTAAACGGCAAGAGTGCGTATATGCAGGAATCGGCCGTAGCCGATGATAGCCTGTTCGATTTGCGCTGCCAGCTCACGTGTCGGGGTAATGATAAGCGATTTGACGTCTTTCTTTTTGGTCGACTTCTCGTGGCTGAGCCGGTTTAATATGGGCAGTACAAAAGCAGCGGTTTTGCCTGTGCCGGTCTGGGCACAGCCGATAATATCTCTGCCCTCAATTGCAGCTGGTATCACCTGGGACTGAATTTCGGTAGGGGCGATGTAGCCGGTAGCAAGAATACCCTGCACCAGCGGGTCAGAAAGACCAAAACTTTTAAATGGCATTAGATAATCCTAAAAAAATAAATTGAACCGGGATTTCCCATAAACAATTGTATATCCTCGCTTAGTTATCCCGACACATCGGGACTAAGCTTTATTTCCAATGGAATACCAAATTCATCTCGAAAATTCCAGCCTCAGTTTTCTGTCAAAATTTACTCTCAAAGCATCCTTGCTTCTTTCACCCATCGGGGTCTCCCACTTTAAATGGCTGAAACTCAATTAAATCCATTGCTACTCTGCGAAGCGCTGCGAAGCACGAGTCCATAGGCTCTATACTATCAAATCAATATCAGATGCGCCATTTTAATATGGGAAATACGGGTGAAAACAAATTGCTTGTTAAGCAGAAAAAGCAGGTGTGGTGGAAGAAGGCCAGTTTAGTCTCTCTGATAGCGAAAAGGTACTACATAGTATCTGTATTATTCGGTTTATGCATCAGGATGAGTTAAAATCTTAAGTTTTTGCTCCTGAGACATCTTATCCCGATGTATATGACAGTAAGCCTCATGGTTATAGATACTCAAGATATGCGTGCAGTGCGGAAACGTGCATTTCCTGTTATTAGCCGAAGTTTTTAGCATTTTTTTCCCCATCGTTACTCCTATAGGTAAATCACCAAACAAAAAAGCTGTAAAGGTTAGGTGTCTTCCTCTGTGGCCTAAAGATTTTCTAATCTTTTATGTTTTATTATTTATACCACATTATTGGGCTTTGTCAAACAATCTCTTACTTTTGATTTATTGTTCGCCCCGCCCCCACTCGTCGCGGCGACTTGTCCGTTCGTAGCACGAATGTGCGAAGACGGAAGTCTTGACGACCTGTTCTCCATAGTCCGTCCTGGCGGACGAAGGATGGAAGCCGGATGCCGGTAATTTAAAAATATAACTTGTCAGCCGGCCAATTTGCGATACAATCAGGATGTTAATTAGAAAATCATAGAATACCGCCTACTTGGAAAGGAAAATGTATGGCCCAAAGTCATGATGCAAAGAAAGACGTCAAAAAGAAAGCTCAAAAAACACTCAAAGAAAAACGGCTTGAGAAAAAAGCCAAAAGAGCAGGCAAGTAACTTTGCACGGGTAGCTTTGTGCTGCCTGCTGGAGAATAAGCCGGCAGAATGAGGAATGATTGCCGGTTTTTTTGCCCTAAAGTGCCATGAGGTATGTTGTTCGCGGTCCAATCGTGGATGGCGGGACAAGATACAGGCCAGGAAACCCCTCATCGGGGCGAGCTGGCTTTTTTGTTGGCCAGGGAGGATAGAAGTGCCGTCGGGTTTAGGGAATAAACTATGAACCGGATTATTAAAGACTTTATGCAAAGAGGTGTGGCAAATGGATCGATTCACTAAAGATGGGAAGTTCATTCTTCCGCAGGTGCAGCGGAAAGAAGGCACAGATGAGAAGAAATTAAGGTATGTTGTGACCGAAGCATACTGTCCCAACGGTTGTAATATTATTGACAAGGAACACAAAGTAAACGGTGCTCCTGGGCTGCGGGTTAAATTTAAGCGGCCTGGTATGGAAGGCGAACTTGTTCTTTCGGCAATTCAAAGGGATTTCGACAAGATTGTTCTCTCGGGTGAGCTTAAAGACGGTATGAAAGACGAATTATACTGCCCGCACTGTGGGGTTATGTTCAAAAAGCTGGTCAACTGCAGTTGCAAACCCGATGCGGATATGGTTGTTATCGGATTAACACCCAAGCTCGATTTTAATAATGCAATCTCGTTCTGTAATGTGACGGGGTGTACCAATGGCACCACTATCAAGTCAGGAGATGTCATCAGACACGTGCAGCTATGTGGAGAAGTATGAGAGCCGGTAGTTTAGGAGATAAGGAAGCGTTAATGGGCAGAAAGAAGGAATCAGAGCATCAGATTGCTGAGGCGCTGACTGCATTTGCCAAATCTTACCTGCCTATAACGCCTAATTTAGTATCGGTTTGTATCCATCCGTACTGTGTTATTGCGACTCTTCGGGGTATTGTTACACCGGCAGAGAAAAAAAGTCTTGACAGAGGCGGCCTGCTATAGCTAAAATTCGGCGATTTTTTGTGTCCAGATTTTTAACCCTTAGGAGATAATGACTGCAAATGCCTGATGCAAGCAAATTACTGAAGAAGAAATTAACGGCTGAGAATTATAACAGGCTCATCGCACTTGATAATTCGAAGCTATACAATTTTATCGCCGATGCAATCGAGCTTTGCAGCCCGGCCTCGGTCTTTGTCTGCACAGATGAGCCCGAAGATTTGGAAGATACCCGCAGGCGTGCGGTGGAAACCGGCGAAGAAAGACCCTTAAAGATGCAGGGACACACTATCCACTTTGACGGGATGGAGGACCAGGGTCGCGACCGGGAGGTCACCAGATACCTGGTTCCGAAGACCGAAACGCTGAGCAAGGCGCTTAATCAAGTCGAGCGGGAAAAGGGTCTGGCTGAAATTCGCAGTCTGCTGAAAGGGTCGATGCAGAATCGGACAATGGTTGTCCGCTTTATGACGCTTGGCCCCAACAATTCGCAGTTCAGTATTCCATGCGTCGAGTGTACCGATTCCTACTACATTTCCCATAGCCTGAACCTGTTATACCGCCCAGGCTACAAGGAATTCAGACGATTAGGACCCAGGGCACATTTCTTTGCCACGCTGCACTCCTGTGGGAAGGTGGACGAGCGTATGGTGAGCATCGAGTCCGACAAAAAGCGCATCTACATTGACTACATTACGGACACCGTCTACAGCGTCAACACACAATATGGCGGCAATACGATAGGACTAAAGAAACTGGCGCTGCGACTGACGATACGCAAGGCTGACCGTGAAGGTTGGCTCGCCGAACATATGTTCCTGATGGGCGTCCATGGGCCGGGCGGACGCAAAACCTACTTCGCCGGTGCGTTTCCCAGCGGCTGCGGCAAGACCTCTACGGCAATGCTGCCCGGAGAAACTATTCTCGGCGACGACATCGCTTACTTCCGTGCTGTCGATGGCTGCTGCATGGCTGCCAACGCTGAGGCGGGCATCTTCGGCATCATCCAGAATGTCACCGCCAAGAATGACCCTACGATTTGGGATGTGCTGGCAAAACCGGGTGAGGTGATATTCTCAAACGTGCTGGTCAATGACGGAAGGCCTTACTGGCTCGGTATGGGTTTAGACACGCCTTCGTCGGGCGAGAACTATTCGGGCGACTGGTATAAAGGCAAAAAAGACGCAAAGGGTAGTGATATCCCATTAGCCCACAAGAACGCCCGCTATACCGTGGCATTGAATGTTCTGAAAAACTGCGACCCGGAGCTGGACAACCCCAAAGGAGTGGAACTGGCTGGTATTATGTACGGCGGACGCGACGCCAGTGCCTGCGTGCCCTGCCAGCAGGGCTTCGATTGGGAGCACGGCATTATTACCTACGGCGCCTCGCTGGAGACGGAGACCACTTTTGCCATCATCGGCAAAGAGGGCGTGCCCGAAATCAATCTGATGAGTATCCAGGACTTTGTGGCTATATCGCTGGGCAAGTACATCCGGAATAACCTTGAATTCGCAAAGTTACTCAAAAGGCCGTTGCTTGTGTTCGGCGTAAACTATTTCCTGCGAGACAAGGACGGCAAATTTGTCAACGGCGTCCGCGACAAACACGTATGGGTGAAGTGGATGGAGCTTCGGGTGCACGGTGAGGCCGGCTGCATACAGGCACCAACCGGATATATTCCCTGCTATGAGGACCTCAAAAAGTTGTTCAAAGAGACGCTCAAAAAAGATTACTCGCAAGATGATTATGTAAAACAGTTTACAATCCGCGTCGCAGAGAATCTTGCCAAGCTGGAGCGAGTGGAAAAGTTCCATCACCAAAACGTTGTCGATGCGCCGGCGGAGCTGTTTAGGGTTCTGGCCCAGCAGCGGGAACGGTTCGAAACGGCAAGGGAAAAATACGGCGATTACATCTCGCCATTCGATTTGATAACCCAATAGATAATATATTGCTGTGTTTATATAATACATTCAGCCGTTGGTGTGACCACAAGACAGCATTTCTTCACGAACACCTAACAGATTCTTTGTGAAGTGAGCCGGGGGACGCGGGAATTTCAAAGAGGTTTATAGATAGCTCCAAAAGAACTGAATGGTTCGACTCCGCTCACCATCCCGAGCAAAGTCGAGGGATCGGCGCGATTTTCTGAAATCCATAACCAGATAGGTATCAAGCACTTATGGTTTTCCCAGTTGTTGTTCCTACTATGTTAAACCTTCATTTTCGGCACAAAAAGGTTATTTTTGCCTTACTGCAACTAAGGCCTTAAGACGGGAAAAATCCAAAATAAACTTAAAGAAGTCCGATAATTTTCTTGATTTTTCTATCTTAATACATTAAAATTTGTGTTGGAGAAGTAGGAGAGATTGCCCCTGAATCCGCATTTCGGGAGTATATCTCACTAACTAAACAGTTATTTTTACTGTGAAGGTGATACTTTACCCGCACATAAAAAAGTTTTGTAAGACTAAGATGATACAAAACAACAAGGGTGATATAGCGCACAGGATGGCACCAAATTCGAACGAGCCTTTGAAAAACAGGAGCTTACGGTTTTCCACATCCGGTAAGAACCAAAGGGCTGATATTGAGTTTGTTGGTCGATCTGCCGCTCTTACTTCGATTCTCGAGACAATCGAAGCGATTGCTGCACGAAAGTGTCCTGTAATAATAACCGGCGAAACCGGCGTAGGCAAGGAGCTGGTAGCTCGGCAAATACACAATGCCAGCGACCGTTCCGAGAAGGTTTTTGTCCCCGTTGACTGCACCACACTAACCGGCCAGTTGTTTGAGAGTCAGTTGTTCGGCCATGTAAGAGGCGCATTTACCGGCGCTGTTGACGCTACGCTGGGTTTCTTCAGGGCTGCTGATGGCGGCACAGTCTTTCTTGATGAAATAAGCGAAATCCCACTCGAATTGCAGGCCAAGTTGTTACGTGTTCTCCAGGAGGGCGCCGTAACACCGCTGGGCTCAACAAAATCTTATCCCATTGACATCCGTGTTTTGTGTGCCACTAATACTGACCTGGGTGAAATGCTCAAAGAAGGAACTTTCCGTGCCGACCTGTACTATCGGCTGAATGTGGTTAGTCTTGAAGTCCCGCCGCTTCGCCAGCGTAAAGAAGATATTCTGCCCTTGGCTGAATACTTTCTGGCGAACCAGTCAACCTTTTACGGCGAACCGCCCAAAGTCCTGAGTCCGACAGTCAAAAAACTCCTTTTGAATTACGCCTGGCCCGGCAATGTCCGTGAGCTTGCCAACGCTATGGAACGTGCCTATGTTTTGACCACAGGTCAAGAAATTCAACCTGCCGTGCTGCCTTTCGAAGTTATAATAGCCGATTCTCCCGCTTATCCAAATCACGACTTGCCGACCCTTGATGAGGTAAAACGCAAGATTATTACGCAGACGCTTGAGTTCACCCAAGGCCGTAAAATCGCTGCTGCAGAAATTCTCGGCATCGAGCGCCGCTGTCTGAATCGTCTCATCGATAAGTTAGACATCCCTCTCTCTCAGACAAAGAAAAAGGCCGGCAGCTAAAACCAAATCTTTACTGTTGTCTCCATCTCGTGCTATGTCCCGCACCTATTGAAGCAGCAGCAAGCACTAAAACAAACAAGGATTGGCATAGCATCGGTTCTCGCCAAGTCAGATATCAGAAATCCGATGTCAGATTTTTCTGTCCTCTGTCTTCTGTCCTCCGACTATTTTGGTCACCACCGACCAGACCGGTCGATTGTCTGCTAACCAACCCACACATAAAAACTTGCTGCGGAAACTATCGCTGCTTGTCGACCATAACGGTCGATTCACTCCCAAAGACGCATTCAGAGCTGGCAAAAATTTGTAGTACATAGCTGCCGTTATAACAAGCACTTAAGAAATTTTTTCTTATCGCACAAAACTTTGGCACACGGCTCGCTAACTAAGCTTAGTGCAGCAGGGCGAAACAGCTGAAGATGTAAAGCAGTCCAGAGGTGAGGCTGCTCGCTCTTTAAAAAATTAGAAAGTTGAGAGCAGACACGGCTTTGCGTTGCCGTGATAAAGATAAATCCGCCGAAGGCGGATAAATGCTCGCGAGGAGTTTTCTCCCCCCAAGCTGGACCTTGATATCCTAAAGAGAGGTTACGGGGTCCGGCAGAAAGCTAACACCCCCCAGTGGCTATGCCATGCCACAGGCAGGGTGATAATGATAGATGATGTTTTGGTTAAGAACTCTCTCTCCTCTTCTTTTGCTGGGTTTGAATAACCTAACAACAAACCCAGCACGAAAATAGACACCCCTTAGGGGTGATAATGATAGATAAGTGTGTTTTTCACAAGTGAATAAAAAGAAAACAAAAGAAGCCAATAGACTTCTTCATCATCTCCTCATTCAAGCTGGGTTTGACGATATTGGCCAGTGAAAAATTTTTGCCAAGCCTGGTGGAGAACGAACGCGGCATAAAGTCGCTGTGATTTAGATAAAAAGCGACAGCTTGTGTGCGATGAAGGGGCCGGGGAAAACTCTACAGAAGGAGAAAACTTTAGGGCCGGAGAATACTTTAGGGCTGGAGAATACTTTAGGGCTGGAGAATACTTTAGGGCTGGAGAAGGCTTTAGGGCTGGAGAAGGCTTTATGGAAGGAGAAAACTTTAACAATAGATAACTTTTGGGTTAAGAACTCTCTCTCTCTCCTCCTCCTTTGCTGGGTTTGAAGAACCTAACAACAAACCCAGCACGATGATAAACACGGCCCCGTATAGGTCGTGATAACAATATATATTTTCAAGGGTTTGTGAGACTTAACACAAAGTCAACGGAAAATGAAACTGTAGCAGACAAACGAATAGATAGGTTTAGGAAACGAAAATGATTATTCTCGTACAAGCAAGTGTGTTAACGGTTGGTCTCGATGGCAAGAACGAAGTGCTGCGAGAGCTGCCGATTCGATTGATAACAATGCAGTCTGGAATGAAGGCTGCTCGCTCTTTAAAAAATGAAAAAGTTGACAGCGTTATCAGCAAGTGGGACCTGGATGATATGGAGGACGGCCGATTTCTCAAAAATATGAGGGCCGTAAAGCCTGAGATTCCAACGATAGCTTTCGTAAGGGCCGGCGACAGCACACAGGAAATCGCAGCTCGAAGTCTCGGTGTCTCAGCGGTTTTAACCGATGATACCGATGATGAGCTCTTCTGTAAAACCGTCGCCAATATCCTTGGACTCAAAGACACTACCTCCATTAAAGATATGTCTCCTGTTGAAAACAGCCGTCACAAAAAAGAGAAAATTACAAAGTAGCCGGCCCAACAAGGAGACACTGATATACTGCCGGGTGCGGTTGAGAGCAATCACGGCGATATTAAGCCGTGAAAAGATAAATCCGCCGGAGACGGATAAATGCTCACGAGGAGTTTTCTCCCCCCAAGCTGGACCTTGATAAAACCTTAATAGCCTAAAACAAAATTGGCCTAAAGAGAGGTTACTGGGTCCGGCAGAAAGTCAGCACGGCTTTGCCGTGATAATGTAAGAACTCTCTCTCCTCCTCCTTTGCTGGGTTTGGATAACCTAACAACAAACCCAGCACGAAAATAAGCACCCCTTAGGGGTGATAACAATAACTGCGGCAGCCGGTCCGCAGCAAAAACAGAAATGTTAACTGATACAAAAAAGGAGAATTAAAATGAAAAGGTTAATTTTAACAACTTGTTTGTGCGTGCTATTTGCCGCTGGCACGGCTTTGGCGGACTGGAACGTCGGCGACCCCAATAAGTGGGTCCAACTGCCAAACATGAGCGGCCGGGACATAGAGCCCCTTCTGGCCGACGACTGGCTGTGCACGCAGTCAGGACCGGTCACGGACGTTCACTTCTGGACCTTCCAAGAATCGTTCCCCAGCAGCGTCCCTATCTACATGACCATATCCAGCAACGATCCCAACTACAACGGACTGGGGTACAGCGCTCCGTACGCTACGGTCTGGGACCGGTACTTCCAGCCGGAGGACTACACCGTTCGGGAGTGGGAAACCTATTACTGGCAGTTCAACATCACCGACATAAACGATCCCTTCGTCCAGACGGAGGGAAATGTCTACTGGCTAGGCCTTCGCATCCAACTGGGGAACAATCCCCACCTCTACTGGAACTACACCGATAACGGCTACCAGGATCATGCCGTCTACTGGACTTACCTGGAGAACCCGGAGAATCCATCATGGTCCCCCTTGGGCGACGATTTAGCATTCGTAATCACTCCTGAGCCGGCAACGATTGCCCTGCTCGGTCTCGGTGGTTTGCTGTTTAGTCGGAATAGAAAATTCAACAAAAAACAGAAATAACCACGGCCCATTAACTGGTCGTGTTTAATATATATTTGTGGCCGAAGCCGACCGGGCTGATTTAAGCCCTGTCGGCTTTCGGTATTTTGGGGTAAAGGGTGAAAGACGGGATTCGAACCCGCGACCCCTGGAACCACAATCCAGTGCTCTAACCAACTGAGCTACTTTCACCACTACAGAAGGCAGAAGGCAGAGGACAGAAAAATCTGACTTCCGACATCTGACTTCTGATTTAGTCAATTACTTCACCGCCGCCCTCGCGGCTGCTAATCTTGCAATCGGCACCCTATACGGTGAGCAGCTAACATAGTTCATCCCAACCTTATGGCAGAATTCGATGGACTCGGGGTCGCCTCCGTGCTCACCACAGATGCCTATCTCAAGGTCCTTGCGGGTTTTTCGGCCGCGCTCGGTGCCTATCTTTATCAATTCGCCGATGCCTTCCTGGTCGATGCTCTGGAACGGGTCCTGTGGCAGGATGCCCTTTTCGAGATAAGCGGGCAAAAATCCGCCGATGTCGTCCCGCGAGAAACCAAAACCCATCTGTGTCATATCGTTTGTCCCGAAGGAAAAGAAATCAGCTTCCTCTGCTATCTTATCTGCCACCAGAGACGCTCGCGGAATCTCAATCATCGTGCCTAATTTGTGCCTGATTTTCTTTAGGCCGTATTTGGCCAGGACCTCTTTGTACACTTTTTTTGCAATCGCCAGCTGGTCACGGAGTTCTTTTACGTCGCAAACCACCGGTATCATTATCTCCGGATATGGCTTTTTGCCTTCCTTGATAAGCTCGGCAGCCGCCTCAAAAATCGCCCGTATCTGCATTCTGCTTACCTCTGGGTAGGTGATGCCCAGTCGAACTCCGCGGTGCCCCATCATTGGGTTCGATTCGTGGAGACTGTCAGCACGTCTGGATAACTCCTCAAGAGTTATATTCAAATCGCTGGCTAACTGCTGCAATTTGACAGGGTCGCGAGGCACAAACTCGTGCAGCGGTGGGTCGAGCAGCCGAATGACAACCGGCAGGTCATTCATTGCTTCCAGCGTCCCCTTTATGTCTTTCTTTACGTATGGGTATAGTTCGTCTATCGCCCTTTTCCTTTCGGTGGTGTCTTTAGAAACAATCATCTTGCGGAGAATAAACAACGGCTCATCGCTGCCTTTGCCGTAGAACATATGCTCTGTCCTGAATAGGCCAATACCTTCAGCCCCGAATTGCCTGGCTTTTTTGGCATCCTCAGGCGTATCGGCATTGGTGCGGATACCCAATTTCCTGATGGAATCGCAGACCTTCAGGAAACTATTCAATAGTTTGTTTTCTTCAGAGGCATCCATCATCGGTAGTTGCCCTTCGTAAACATTGCCTTTTGTGCCGTTCAGCGTAATCCAGCTGCCTTCCTTTAATATTTTTCCGTCGGCACTGATCTCCTTTTTGGCATAATCAACGTGCAAAGCTCCACAGCCGACAATGCAGCATTTGCCCCAGCCGCGCGCAACCAGTGCGGCGTGCGAAGTCATACCGCCGCGGGCCGTCAAAATTGCTTCAGCAGCGCGCATGCCCTCCACATCTTCGGGATTAGTTTCTTCGCGCACAAGAATTACTTTCTTGCCTTGCTTTACCCAATCGACCGCGTCAGGAGCGGAAAATACGATTTGGCCGGTCGCTCCACCGGGACCCGCAGGTAAACCTTTGACTAAAGGCTTGTGCAACAATTCCGCTTTCGGGTCGATTATCGGGTGCAGTAATTCGTCTAATTGCGAAGGTGTCACGCGCATCACAGCATCTTCTTTCTTGATTAATTTCTCTTTAAGCATATCCATAGCCATACGTAGTGCAGCCGGCCCGTTGCGTTTTCCAACCCGCGTCTGCAACATAAAAAATCGTCCATTTTCTATGGTAAATTCGATGTCCTGCATATCCCGGTAATGTTTTTCCAAACGTTTTTGAATGCCAAATAACTCTTTATAAATCTTGGGCATTGTTTTTTCCAGGGTTGCTAATTCTTTATTATGTTCGGACGTGGAGTATTTGTTTATTGGGGCCGGGGTGCGGATGCCCGCAACAACGTCTTCACCCTGGGCGTTGATTAGGTATTCGCCATAGAATTTATTCACACCGTTGCCGGGATTACGGGTAAAACCCACGCCTGTAGCCGAATCCGCACCCATATTACCAAATACCATTGCCTGCACATTCACCGCCGTGCCCCACTCATCCGGTATGCCTTCTATTCGCCGGTAGCTTACCGCACGTTTTCCGTTCCAGGACGCAAACACCGCACGAATACCGCCCCATAACTGCTGATTAGGGTCGTCCGGGAAATCCTGCTTCAGGACTTCTCTTATCTTGGCCTTGAACGAAGAACACACTTTTTTCAGGTCATCCGTAGTTAAATCGGTATCGCTTTTATAACCTTTCTCCGTTTTCATCTTGTTCATAATTTTTTCTAACTGCTTGCGGATACCTTCCTCACCTTTAGGTTCTATCCCCCCTGCTTTTTCCATAACCACATCGGAATACATCATAATCAGCCGGCGGTAGGCATCATATACGAAGCGGGCATTTCCACTGCTCTCTTTTATCAGTCCGGGTATGGTTTTTTCAGTTAACCCGACATTCAATACCGTCTCCATCATTCCCGGCATTGAGCGCCGGGCGCCGGAACGAACGGAAACCAAAAGCGGATTATCAGGACTGCCGAATTTCTTACCCATCAGTTTTTCAATTCTTGCCAGGGCGTTTTGAACATTTTCCTTTAATCCCTTTGGATAGCTTTTCTTGCGATAATAATGCGTGCAAACCTCGGTTGTAATTGTAAAACCGGGCGGAAGCGGCACACCTAACTTGGCCATCTCTGCCAAATCCGCTCCCTTGCCGCCTAAAAGTTCTTTCATTTTCGTATTGCCTTCGGCTTTTCCGCCGCCGAAAAAATACACCTGTTTCGCTGCCATTGTTGAATATCTCCTTTCTATTATGCCTAAGCAATATACGTTGCTGTAAAAACCAAACAGTATATTACTCCGAACCCGGTATGTCAACCCCTTAGGGTTATTCTCTCGTGAGGTTTGCTTGCCTGCACTCGTAATCTGTTGGCGGGTGTCCCAGAATGCTTGCCCTGCGTAGCCGATTTCGGCGAAGTAGGGTCTTTATCTGGGATCCACTTTCCAATCAACCAATCCTTCGACTTTTTTACTCAGGATGGTGAGCGGACTTGTCTTGAGCATAGTCGAAAGAGTCGAACCATTAACTATTTAACCAATGATTACTAAGGCTTCTTTTTCTCAGGGGCCGGCGTGTTTGGCTCGGCTTTCTTGACCTCAGCGGGCTTTTTTACTTCCTCAGCCTTGGCCGCAGTTACGCGCGTCGCATTTGCCTCCCGCTCGCCGCGTTCGCTGCTGAACACGCCTTTTATATTATCGCCCTCAACGGTACCTGCGAATGTCATCGTAATTTCCCTCTTCCCGAATTTGCTGGTGCGAGTGAACGTCAGCTTGTCGGCTTCAAACTTAACATCTGAAATGGTGTTTTCTCCTCTTTGGGCTTCCCATTTGCCCGCCAGCGTCCCGTCAGCGTTCTTAGTGATAGTCAGCTTCTCGACGATTTCCCGCACCGGCATCATAACGTTCATCTGCCACTCGCCTACAATCGCTTCAGCGCCCTTCTTTGCTTCTCCCTGCAGTGTTCCATTGAATGTAAATTCACCCCGCTGGCCCTGCCCTTTACCTGTAATTTTGCCGCCCTCGACTGCGCCCTCGTATGTTGTCTTCATCTCCTGCCCGCCAAAGCTGCTCGTCTGCACAAACTTCACCTTGCCGTTCTCGAATGTAATATCCGATAGCACACTTTCACCCCGTTGGGCCGACCACGTTCCTTCATACTTGCCTTCGGCGCTCTTCTTAATCGTCATTGTCGCCATCGACGCCCTGGCCGGCATCTGGCTTTTGAACTCCCACTCGCCAACGACCTGTGGTGAGCTTGCCTGCACCGAGCTTTGCTGGGGTGTCGAACCAGCTTCTTCTGCTGCGATAACAACCGCCGCCGGCATAACAATTGCCAATGCTACTATTGCCGCTATTGTTTTCTTACTCATAATTCATTTCTCCTAAAAAAATATTTCGGTTTCGATTCAGACAGCCATATAGAATAACTAAGATAATGACGTAAATCCACCCATTTTTATTGCTTGTCCTGAGCATCGTCGAAAGGCTTGTCCCAGAATGCTTGCCCTGCGTAGCCGATTTCGGCGAAGTAAGGTTTTTATCTGGGACCCAGAATGTCTTTACTCCAGCCCTTTGCAAAATGGCTCGAGCCACGGTAGAATAAGGCGCGATGTCAAACGATTTGAAAAATACGGTTCGGCCGGCTCAGACGAGATTCAGCTTCGGCGCCACATCGGCCATCATTACCAATCTGGGCATTATCACCGGCTTGGACACCCTGACGCATCCCAAATTAAGCATCATCGGGGCTTTATTAGTCATTGCCCTGGCGGACAATATGTCCGATTCTTTCGGCATCCACATTTACCAGGAGTCGGAGCACATCGGCAAAAAAGAAGTGTGGCTTTCCACGCTGACAAACTTCCTTACGCGATTATTTGTCTCTTCGACTTTCATAATTCTGATAATCGTCCTGCCCATCCGCCTTGCGGCAGCTTGTTCAGTCATCTGGGGCTTATTTGTATTGACCTTTATGACTTACACAATAGCAAAACAGCAAAAAATCAACCCCTTTTCTGCAATTTTTGTCCATCTTACCATCGCCGTCATTGTAGTCGTAGCGAGTAACTTCATTGGAGCTTTCGTAATCACCAGATTCCAGTCCTGACACTGCCCCTCGTAGCACAGCTTTTAACCCTGAGCGGAGTCGAAGGAGCTGACCCTACTTGATCCTATCTCTTCAATAGCCATATCTGTTTTTAATATATGATAGCCAGTCTTTCCACTTGCCGTTGGAGTCATTCTCTCTAACCCAGCTTACAAACTGTTGGTGCGAGAAGCTTGCGAACCCAGCCTTGCCTTCAAAAATGCTACCCCATCCGATTCTGAAATCATCTATTCCGGACGATTTTAAGCAGCTTATAAGGGTTTGGTTGTCTTGGTCATACGTTACACACGATATAACAAATTCATACTTGCCTGACCGAGCAATGCCTTCTGCCAATGCCTGTTGCCGGAAAAGCTGGTAACCATTCGTAGCAGCGGGACATGTTTTGAGTGTTCGCTTTCCATTCTCAGAGACCTTAATAAAGTCCCAATATTTCCTGTTGGTATGATTTCCAGCTTCCCATTTATTCATATAGCACGTGTCTTCTGTATTACCCAAGACCTTTTCAATATCCAGACACCTCTTAATATCCGGATTGCCATAATCGCTCTTCCGCCCCGAGCAAGGGTAGAATGAATGCTCAGTATATTTATTCTCCGTCAAGATAAGTCCTTTGCCTCCATTAACGACAAATGCAACATCTGGCGAGGTCTGGTTTGCCCCTCTTGTCCCCTGTGGCTCCCCAAGGAGTTCAGATGGTTTCAATTTTCCGTCTTCAGCGTATTCTAACTCGATCCTATCTACAGTTTTGATTTTATTGTTTACATACTTATTTAGAAATCCAGCCAGCATGTCCTTGTCATCGCGAAAAGAGAAATACAGATTTGCACAGAGCATCCACGAACTCTTGAGATTATGACAGCCTTTATGTCGCTGGACTCCTTCCTTGTTGAGATATTCAGGAAGAGAATCTTTTATTCCCTCCCACAACCCGTCCTTCCAGAGATTTTCGGGCAATATCCATGGTCTTTCCACACCGTTTTGTTTACCATGCTCTTGATTACCAATATGCTTTAAACGCCAATCAACCTGTCGCCTTTGAACATCTGCATCAAAATCTGACATCTTACTCTCCTGATTTTTTGGCCAGCCGGTGTGGGTATTGTTAATCAGTATGGTATCCCCAGATTTCAGCGACGCTGTTGTCAGGCAATGACTTTAACCGGATGTGTTCTTGAATATTTTTTATTTGCTTCACTGACCTGAGCGATGACTTTCTGGGACTTTCCTATGGCAACAAACATTAACGAGTGCCAATAGATAGCAGTTGCATACCCACTGTACAAGCGCTGTTTGATTCTAGCGAAGTCTTCTACGAAGGATTTCCGCCGGAAGTGTTGGAAGACAGAAATCACTGAATCATCCGACATCTGCCATAGTAACGATGCGATATCAGAATACAAGACGTGTTTCTCGCTATATGATTTTTCTGGTTCGAAACCGTTATCAGGGTCGAGAAACAATAGTTGTTTCGTATTAGCTGACAAGCCAGAAAAATATTGACTTCTGTTTTGATTTGTTATGAATGCGCTTCCATTGTGGAACTCGACTGTGTAGTTAGATCCTGTTTTTTCAGGCAGGCGTCGTACCACCTCTATACTCCTCTTCTCTCGAAGATGTTCGCAGAATTCAATAATTTCTGACCTGGCTTGGAACAAAGACGGATAAGATTTTCCATCATTACTTTTGTCGTCCGGCGTCATCATCAAAGCGATATTTAGAAAGGGGTAGCGCAATTCTTGCGCAAGATAGTCATGGTAATCCCACTTAAAACTATCTTTAGAATCGCCTATATATTGGAGCTTCATTTTTTTCAATGCCCAACATTGTTTGTATTGATCCGCATAACATCCCAAATACCATTGCGCCGCCCATATAAGACGCCTGCGCAACCTGGCCTTTCAATGCCACAATAATATCAAAATCTTCCTCGAATTACAGTAATCCCGGATTTCTTATTTTATCCCGGCCAGAGCTGGATAATGCTAATAATTGCTGAAAAACTTGATTTTCAGACGGGGACAAGGGTTGAGGTGTATCAAAGAAACGATAATCAGCCGCCAAATTCGCTTTTTTGCGAGCATTGTGGCTGAAAAAACTTCGAGATAAAGTTAAAAATCTTGATTTTTTAAGATAGATTTGATATTCTATTGAAAATGAAGCTCATTTGGAGGGAAAAATGAAGTTCGCAGTCAGCATTGTCGCGTGTATGCTTTTGCTTTGGGTTACTCCCTGTAAGGGAGCCCAAAACCAGGCTGACCGCAGCGGGCAGCTCAACATTCAGCAGGAACGTCTACAGGATATATGCGATACCGCCTCAAGCCAAAGACAGGCTATCGAAAACCGTTACCTCGTGGATCTTGCGAGGTTAAAACTGCAAGCACTGAAGCAGGCGCAAAGAACCAGACTCCTCAACAGGATGCTTTGGACAGAATTTATATCAGAAAGTTATCACAAGCCTTACGCTGATAACTACATCTATGGGATACCCTCCTTATGTTACGACCGAGAGGCAATTAAGCACGACCTAAAGACAATTGAGTACAACCTAAATGCACCTGAGCTGCGCGCCGCCTTGATAGACTTCTACTTTGTAGGTACGGCCGAGGACTTTTTAATGGATGCCGACGCAAGAAAGCTACTCGCCGAAATAGTCACCATCAACAGGGACACTCCGCACGACAGCCGGAACTTGTTATTCATAAGAGAGGCGGAGAAATTACTTGCCGTTATGGATTATTTCGCGGTGCTGTCTGAAAATCTTGAAAATCAAAGAGCGAGCGAATTAATCGACCTGCAGATTTGGGAAGAGAATTCAATGGCCGAGGTTCAGAGGGCTATACGTGAAATGGTATCCCCTCCCAAAGCGACCCCGTATGGCACGGTATATGCGGTTATTTACTATAACAAAGGTTCTCTTTGTATGATTGAGGGCATCGACGAAATTATTAAGCTCGGCGATACGATAAATAATGCTCAGACAACGAACGTAAAGATTGTCAAAATAGACATAGACAGGGCCAGAGTCGAGTTCGACGGAAACGGCCGACAATGGGCCCAGACCGTTGGACAATCCCCAAATCCAGGATGGAAATAGCCTATTAAAAAGCCCCCAGTGTGCCTGCCCTGAGCTTGTCGAAGGAACTTGGGCAATCTGCAGCTAATTCTTCTTTGTGCCTTTGTGTCTTTGTGGCCAACTATAAATCAGTGTCATCCGCGTAATCAGCGATTAAATTTCCTTCGCTTGTCTCGCCGAAGCTTCAGCGAAGGCGGATGTCTTTGTGTCCTCGTGGCCGACAACAAATTTCAATCAAATGCGCAGGGGGGTAAAAAAAAATCAAATATTTTCAAACGTTTCTATACTATTTTCAAACGTTTCTATATAGTTTTCGAACGTTTCTATACAGTTTTCAAACGTTTTCGAACGTTTCTTACACGGACTTGCGCGTTTGATGCGAAAATCTGCACTTTTGATTGAAATTCTTACGCTTATGCGAATAAACTCTTGTCCCGCCGACTTGTCCGTCCGTAGTCCCGATGGAATCGGGACGAAGGCGGAAGCCTTGGCGAAGGCGGATGCGCGTTTGATTGATTTTTTCAGTCGCCAGGATGGCTTACGCCATTCCCGAAACTGCCTATCTTGCCCATTCTTAGCTCTGCCGCAGGTAACAATCTGGGCAACCTGCATAACTTAGGCCCCCAAAATCCCCTCCCAAAACCCCCAATTTCTTCCTATTTTTGAATTTTTATTTTTTGATTTTATTAAATCTATTTTCTAAGTTCAGGCACCAAAAATACCCAACCGGCTTTGGACGTGCCAATATAATCACACACTTATATGACACAGGACGGCCAATGCCCAGAGCAAATCCTTTTTAGCGACGACCTTCGTTTCATATCTTTCATTTATCGGTATAAGATGAACATCCTGTTCTGTGCTTCTTATGAGTTTGCAGGTGACCCCTATTTGATTTGCAAGACGTGCAATCCCTATTTGCCCCTGTGCTGCCGGCACCGAGGGGCTCAATATCACAATGTCACCGTCATTTATTCTGGGTGACATACTATCACCATCTATATGCAGCGCAAAACTGTCGGGAAACAGCTCAAAAATCTCTTCACACTGGACAAATTCAACTATTCCGTCCTGCTCCTGGCCGCTAACCTGAATCAGATTTACCTGCCGCCTTTTAAGGCCATCCACCAAAGCCCGTGCCTGCAAATCAATTGACACCGTACCATCAGCAGAGGCGATAATCGATTTGCCAATGTGTTTCTTCACCAGTTCATCAAGCTCGGTAACAGCCTGCTTCGGCTGCGGTAAAACTTCTTTGTCCCAAAAATGAATCATGCCGGCGGCGGTTCTGCCGAGCACTGGTATCCAGCTGGGCCGGGCCGGTTTAGCCGGCGGCATTCTCGTGCTTCGCAGCGGAATGGCATCGCCGCTTCGCAGAGTAGCATCCGAATAAAATTCTTTTTCAACCCCCTTTTTCTCACACAATAGCTCAATAAAAGCTGAAATCGGTTCTGCCAACTCCGGATTTTCGCTTAATAAGTTATCTAATTTTCGCAAAAGCGAACTATTTGGCCCAAATGCAAATTTTTCCGGCTCCGATATGGGTGTTTTTAGGGTTTTTCTGCCGGTAAGCAGCCAATTTAAATCAGCCCCTGTAACATCAGAGATTTTCAGCAGAATTTCGAACGGCGGAATCCGGCTGTTTTCGTAATAGTTGTAGGTAGAAGCACTTATACCCAAAGTGCGGGCGAATTTACTTTTGCCTCTACTGCCCGAATGCTGCTTACGAAGATGTTTGATTCGCTCAATTATTGCTTTTTCGTCAAAAACTTTCATAATTTTTCGTAAATGCGAATATTTCTCTTGCATTGATTCGCAATTGCGTTAATATTTCCAAAAAGAGCCTGTTCTGAATCTAAAAGATGTGAAGTTTAGACACAAATGCGAATTTTGTCAACAAGGAGGCCATAAAAAATGACAAAATCTGCAAGAAAAAAAACGAGAGGGACAATGCCGGCTAAAGGAGCCAAAAGAGCGAAAAAGGCCCCAAAAACCGCAAAAGGCCAAACAAAGGCAGCAGAATGTGTAAGTTGCCTTTTGGAATTACATAAATTGCAGAGGGTATTGCTGAACCAGCTGAGGAGAGAGATTTAGGCAGATGGGGCAGATAAAATTGGCGGGAGAGAGCGGGGTTGTTGGCTGGGGATTATTTACGCAAAAGTGCATGTTTTGGGAGCGGATTTTCCAAAACAAGGTCGGGAACAAGACGACTGTTTCGAACCAAACGCGCATCCGCCTTCGCCAAGGCTTCCGACTTCGTCCCGATATAAGACATCGGGACTACGCCGGACAAGCCGGCGGGACAAGAGTTTATTCGCAAAAGCGTAAGAATTTCAATCAAAAGTGCAGATTTTCGCATCAAACGCGCAAGTTCGTGTAAGAAACGTTCGAAAACGTTTGAAAACGTTTGAAAATATTTGAAAAGTGTATAGAAACGTTTGAAAATAGTATAGAAACGTTTGAAAATATTCGACAATTTTTTACCTATATGCGCAAATGATTGAAATCTCATCCGCGAGTCATCGGGGTATCCTTAGGAGGACAAATTGACTAAGGTTGGTGAGCTCCCTCGACTACTTCGACTCCGTCCTTCGATTAAACTCAGGACTTCGCTCAGTATAAACAGGCTCGGGACCTGCGCTGCGCTCCGGCCTGCGCATTTGATTGAAATTTTTTCCGTGAGCCGTGAGGCTTTTTAGGTGGTGCGAATTTCCTGCCGGCAGGTATACGATGTTCCTTGGCCATTCCAGAAGAGGCAAGATTTTGCTTGACAAACGGTATAAAATATGCTAACCACGCTGATAAGTTCATAAATTCTTCGGAAGCGGCGGATGCAGGTCGTACTGCAGCTGCCTAAACGTCCAGTTATGGAACAGGAGGATGCTTATCAACTCGCAAGGGCTGATTCGTATGCCGTCTTCAGGTACTCCCAGCGATGGTATGTGGTTTAGCCCCATTCTCAAGGACCACACATATATAAAGAGGGCACACTAAATGGAATCGCCAACGTTTGGGGGAATTGCGAATCTTCCCCAAAGAGGGCAAAGAACTCGAGTTAACGCCTTTGGTATCGCCAAATACGCGCTTTTACTGCTATGTCTATCAGCGAGTATTTCACTGGCAGCAAGCGATTCCTCTGCTTTACCTTCACTTGCTCCTATCAACCCGGAGTTTACTGAGTGGCAAAGCAAGGCGGCTACTTTTAACCTCGAATTGCGTGACGCAGAGGGTCATACACTTGGCTTGATTCCTTCACCAATTGACAGGTCTCATCTTCTAACTCAGACACGTGTACCTGCCGCACAACTCGAAGGCCTACCGCCCAGCTACGACCTCAGGACTTATGGATACGTCACTCCAGTCAAAGACCAGGGCAGTTGCGGTTCCTGCTGGGCTTTTGGCTCGTATGGGCCACTTGAAAGCTGGCTTCTGAAAAATGCGGCAGAGACCTGGGACTTCTCTGAAAACCACCTGAAAAACTACCATGGTTTCGACTGGGGTCCTTGTGAGGGGGGTAATGCCGATATAAGCACTGCTTATTTAGCTCGCTGGTCAGGACCGGTTAGCGAAGCCGATGACCCTTACCACGACTGGGATGACCGTCCCTCTCCGGGTGGAGTACGTCGAAAAAATGTGGAAAAGGTGTTGTGGTTTTTCACGACCAGTGACATCAAAAACGCGCTTATGACATACGGTGGTATGTACGTGTCAATGCAATGGGAATCTGCATATTACAATCCTTCGGAATACACATATTACTATAATGGCAGCAACGGCGGTAACCACGCTGTGACCCTTGTCGGCTGGGATGATAACAAAGTCGTAACCGGAGCGCCGGGTAATGGCGCCTGGCTTGTGAAGAATAGCTGGGGCGCCGCCTGGGGTGACAGCGGGTACTTCTGGATTTCTTACTACGACGGCGTTGCCGTCAAGTACGCCGTAGCTTTCTGCGACGCCGTACCTACCTCATCATACACGACTAACTACCAGTATGACCCGCTGGGATGGACAACGTCGGTTGGGTATGGCACTACCACAGCCTGGGCCGCCAACATTTTTACCGCTACTGCGAACGAGCAGCTAACGGCAGTCGGCCTGTACGCCGTTGACGATGCCACTTCATACATAATCTACATTTACGACAACTTCGATGGCAGCACATTTTCGGGCCTTTCAGGTTCTGTTTCCGGCACACTCACCAATTCGGGCTACCATACAATCCCTCTGACTTCCCCAATCAACCTGACAACAGGTAAAAATTTTTCGATAGTCGTCAAGTTCACCACTCCCGGCTATAGCTACCCTATTCCGGTAGAAATGGACATTGCGAGTTATTCTTCGGGCGCTACCGCCAGTCCGGGACAGAGTTATGTAAGCTCCACTGGTACGGCGTTCACCGATATAACGAGCTACAGTGGATACGGGAAGACCAACGTATGTATCAGGGGACTGGCGGTAATCATTCCGAGCCCGCCTATCGCTAAAGATGTTAACGTTTCAACTTTATTGGATACTCCGGTAACAATTACACTCCAGGCCACCGACGATGGCCTGCCCAACCCGCCAGGGACATTAAGCTATATTATCACCTCTCTCCCCACCAACGGCACGCTAAGCGACCCAAGTGCAGGTGGCATAACTGCTGTCCCCTACACACTAAGCGGCAACGGCAATCAGGTTATTTATATGCCCACAACCGGCTACAGTGGTCTGGACAGTTTTAAATTCAAAGCTAACGATGGCGGCGTTCCGCCGGATGGGGGAGATTCTAATCAGGCTACTGTGTCTGTTGCCGTTGATACAATCACCCTCGAATACCAGGTGTCCGCCACTTATGATGATGGGTATGCATCAAGAAGCACCTCCCAGAATCTAACATACGCCTATCTGCGAGTCGGTTACCGCTCCAGCGCCGGCCTGCCTTACTATATGTCCGGCATGCGATTTACAAATCTCTCTATTCCCAGCTTTGCCCAGATTGTCAGTTCCCACCTCAAAATCTGCTCATACAGCTCATCTCTCACCGATGCGGTCTATGGCCAGATTCAAGGTGAGGACACTGACAATGCCGCAAACTTTAACGAACGCTATATCTCCGGACTTGTAAAGACCACCGCTACGGCCGACTGGGATCACTCCACCGCCTGGTCTGCCAATACGTGGTATACCAGTCCCGATGTTACCTCTATCGTTCAGGAGATCATTGACCGTCCAGGCTGGTCGGCCGGTAATGCACTCGCAATTCTCTACAGTACTCGAACGGCTTCCGGCAACTATCGCAATTTCTCTTCATATGACCGAGGTGCCAGCTACGCGCCAAGACTGGAAGTTACGTATATTAGACCAGTCACGCTTACGACTTCGGTTGCTGGTTGCGGTTCCGTTACAACACCAGGACAAGGTGTTTTTTACTACAGACGTGGCATCTCAGTTCCCATCAACGCTACACCATGTACAAGCTACCATTTCGTTAACTGGACCGGCACTGCAGTAGATGCCGGCAAGGTAGCAGAGCCGAACTCGGCAAGCACGACTATAATGATGGACGGAGACTATACAGCGGTCGCCAATTTTACAATAAATACATATACAATTTCCGGCAGCGTAACCTCTGGGGGAAGTGGACTCGATGGTGTAACAATGAACGGTCTGCCTGGCAATCCTGTCACGAGCGGCGGAGGATATTACAGTGCCATGGTTGATTCTGGCTGGTCTGGTACAGTTACACCGATAAAAACTGGTTATACATTCACTCCCTCCAGCAGGCCATATTCTGATGTTACATCCGACCAGACGAATCAGGATTACACTGCGGCGCTATTAACATATACTATTTCCGGAAGAGTCACCTGCAACGGGAGCGGGCTTGACGGTGTAACTATGACTGGTCTGCCGGGTGAGCCAACTACGAGCGGCGGCGGATATTACAGTGTTACGGTTAGTTGTGGCTGGTCTGGTACAGTCACACCAACTAAGGCTGGTTATACGTTTACACCTCCCAGCATACCATATACCAACGTCGTATCTGACCAGACGAATCAAGATTATACAGCGACACCGTTGACATACACAATTTCCGGCAGGGTTACCTTTAACGGAAGCGGGCTGGATGATGTAGTAATGAACGGTCTGCCGGGAAATCCTGTTACGCATGATGGCGGATTATACAGTGCCGAAGTCAGTGCATGTGGCGGGTGGTCTGGAATTGTAACACCTTCGAAGACTGAATATACATTTAACCCGATTAATCGAACGTATAGTGATGTTGCGGAGAACCATTCCGATGAGGACTACATCGCAACATTGAAGACATATACAATCACCGCGTCGGCAGATAGCAACGGCACGGTTGCACCAACGGAAGTCGTGGTCAATTATGGAGCCAATCAGGATTTCAATGCTGTCCCAAATATTGGCTATGAGGTCAAAGAGTGGTACATAGACAGCAACAGCGTACGGATTGGCGGCAATACATATACACTGACCAATATTACAGCTGACCATAATGTGTATGTGACATTCAAGATACTGGCATATACCATCTCCGGCTACGTGCTTGAGCTGGACGGTAATACGCCGGTCGAAGGCGTCCCGATACAGACCAACGGCAATGATGTGAACACTGTGACGGATGCGAACGGTTTTTACGAGCTGTGGGTTGACTACAACTGGTCGGGCATCGTAACACCACAAAAGGAAGGATACGTCTTTGAGCCAAACGGCAATACATATACCAATGTTACACAGGATTACGGCGATGAGAATTACATAGCGACGCTGATGACCTTTAAGATTGCAGGTTATGTGCTTGAGCAGAATTATGCCACGCCGATTAACGACGTTAATGTTTCTGCTGAGAACGGCGGCGGGCCCTGGACAAGCAGGTACGGCGGAGGGTCGTGGCTAACAGATGCAAACGGTTACTACGAGGTAGTGGTGGATTACAACTGGTCCGGCAAAGTTGTGCCTGCAAAGTATGCTTACGCATTTGAGCCAAACAAGATGGAATATGTTAATGTTAAGAGTGATTCTAATGACCAGGATTATATAGGAACACTTTTAACCTTTATAATCTCAGGTCACATTAAAAATTCATGCGACGTGCCAATAGCGGGTGTATTAGTGGATGCAAATAATGGCGGAGGACAGAATACAACTGATGTCAATGGCTTTTACGAAGTGTGGGTAGATTATAACTGGTCCGGGACGGTGACGCCAACCAAAGGACACCATACCTTTAATCCGGGCGAGATGGTCTATGTTGATGTTCTTGCCGACCAGACAGAACAAAACTACCAGGCCATCAATATCTACGACCTTGATTGCGACTGCACTATTGGTTACGGCGATTTGGCGGTGATAGCTGAAAATTGGCTTAAGACCCCTGCCAATATTAATGAAGGTGACCTGAACAACGATAACATTGTGAACTTTCTTGATTTTGCTGAATTTGCAAAATATTGGCTTGAAGGCACTATCCTGTAAGCTGGTTACAGCTTGATAATCACCTGGCAATAGGGGAGCAAGAATTTTTGGGTGTGTGAATTTTTGATTTTTTTATGCTCCCAATCGCAGGGGTGTAGGCCAACCAGCGTTGCCCGTGGCGGCGACGGGTAAAAACCACGTGAAATATGGGGGGTAAATCTTAATCACAGGAGGCTTGAGAGGTTGTCTTGAGAGGGATTTTTGGCGGTTTGAGAGCGGTTTTTGGCTGTTAAATGCGGTTTTTGGAACCAAATTTGGGTAAAAATTGTATGAATTTGGTGAAAAAATTATTGCCAGCAGGACGTTTGACGATTATTATGGTAAGTTTGGTTATAAGGATTAACGGCTACCAATCCTTCGACGGTGCTCAGGACAGGAGCCAAATTAAATCCGCCGCAGGCGGGTAAAGGTGTGAGAAAATGGTTTTGACAGGAATGAGTGAACAGTGCAGCACAGGGAACTAAACAACCTGTACGGCTGCGCTTTTGCGCAAATGGTGGCCTGGGAATCGGCGTATCTGCTTCAATGCCAGGAAATGAATGAGGTTTGCTGTTACTGGAGGCAGTTGATGTAATGTAAGGGTAAGCTACAACCTCTGTTTGTTTCGGGTATGTTTTTGAAGTGGAAGCTGTTGAGGTTTCCACTTTTTTTTGCCCAGCACCAATTACCGGCAGTGGGTTAGAAAAAGAAAAGAAATTGGTGCCGGATTAGAGTTAGGAGAGAAATGAGTCAGGAAATAATAAGAATTGTCGACAATATTGCACACGATAAAAATATCGACAAGGAATTCATATTCGCCGATTTGGAAGAAGCTACGGTCTCAGCGGTCAGGAAGCATTTTGGTGAGCCGGACAGCGTAATAGCCGTACATATCGACCGTTCCACGGGTGAAATCACGGCCTTTAAGGACAAGGTTCAAATTGATATGAAACAACTGGGTCGAATCCCCGCCCAGACGGCCAAGCAGGTGATGATTCAGAAGATAAAGGCCAATGAGAGGGACAGTATCTACACCGAGTTCAGCCGACGAAAAGGGACAATTGTGAGCGGCTCTGTTGTTCGATACGAAAGCGGAACATTAATTGTTAATTTAGACCACCGCGCCGAAGGCTTTATGCCAAAGAATGAGCAAATAATGGGGCAGAGCCATCACCCGGGCGAGAGGATTCGATGCCTGATTCTTGATGTGAAAGAAGCTGCCGGTCAGGTGAAGATAATTCTGTCCCGCACGCACCCCGATTTTATCCGCAGATTGTTCGAACTGGAGGTGCCGGAAATTTCAGAAAACATTATCGAAATACGTGCGATGGTACGGGAAGCAGGGTATCGAAGCAAGGTTGCGGTTGCCTCGTTTGATGAGAAGGTTGACCCTGTTGGAGCGTGCGTTGGGGTTCGAGGCAGCAGGATAAAGAACATAGTTGATGAGCTTGGTGGGGAGAAAATAGATATTGTCCGGTGGAACGAGTCGTCGCAGGTGCTTATCGCCAATGGTTTGATGCCGGCAAAGGTCAGCGAGATTGCATTGTGTTTTGAGCTGGGAAGGGCGACGGTAGTGGTGGATGAGGACCAGCTCAGCCTGGCTATCGGCAAGCACGGGCAGAATGTTCGGCTGGCTGCGAGGTTGACAGGCTGGGATATCGATATACTAACTCCTGACGAATACAATCAGGGCATTGAACGATTGACAAGCTGCGTCAAAAGTGCGGCCGGTGATGATACGCTGGTTGATAAGCTGATAGCACTTGGAGTTATATCAGTTCTGGATTTGGAAGATGTCGGGGCAGAACCTCTGATTAGCGAACTGGGTATTGATGCCGGTTTAACTGAGAAATTGATTGCAACAGCAAGCGAAGAAGCCAAGCGTTTGGCGGCTGAGCCGAAAAAACAAGCGGAAAGCATACTGGAGCAGCAAGGTGACCACCAACGTGATGAATCCGCCTTTGGCGGAGAGTTAAAAGCAACAGATAACGAACAGGCAGTAGCAAACAGCGAATAGCTGATTGAAAAAGAACCTAAATTCAACGTGCAAGAATTGGAGTTTTTTTGGCTGCTACAAGAGTTTACATTCTGGCAAAGGAGCTTGGGGTAAAAAGCACTGCTATTGTGAAGAAGTGCCAGGATGAGGGTCTGGACGTTAAGAACCATATGTCATGGATTTCGGCTGGTCTGACGGCGACTGTTCGCGAGTGGTTCAGTGAAGGAGAACATGCCACAACGGTTGAGACGACCGAGAAGGTAGACCTGAAAAAGGTCCGACTCAAGAAAAAGCGGAAAGCGAAGAAAGACGAGAAGTCCGAACTCGCTGAGGCCGCGGCAGAAGCTGAACTGGCTGAGCAAAAACCTGCGATAGCGGTGGCCGGCGAAGAAGCAAAACCAGTTGAGGCACCCAAAGAACGCGAGCCTGAGGTTATACTGCCTGCCGGCCCGCTTTTGGAGAAGCCCGAGCCGGCCCGACTGAGCGGCCCACAAGTAGTTCGTGTCGAAGCACCGGAACCATTAGGACCACCAAGACCAAGACTAAAACCAAAACCAAGACCAAGATACGATGAGCCTGTTACTGAGCCGTTGATGTACAGCAAAAAAGAGGAACTGGAAGAGCCAATTGTGGTTTCACCGGGGGAGAAGGGACGAGGGCCAAAACGACACAAGGAGAGAACGCAGGGACGTCGGCGTGGTGAGGAAGATGTAAAAGTCGTAAAACAGTTTAAAGTCAGCAGATGGCGCCAGAGGGACATTGAAGAAAGGCAGGCTCGGCTTGATGCGGCTGGTGGCGAAGGTCTGCGATTAAGGCCGACGCGTAAAATCCTTACCAAGTCCCATACAAGAGCTGCTGAAGTCGGCAGGCCGAAAAAGGCGACCATAAGCGAGCCGATTACCGTAAAGGATTTGTCTTCGGTTCTGGCGGTTAAATCGGCGGACATCATCCGCAAATTGATGCAACAGGGTGTAATGGCCACAGCTAATCAAGTAATAAGTTCCGACGTTGCGGAACTGGTTGCTCTGGAGCTCGGCACGGAATTGGTTGTAGAGCACAAAAGCACACTGGAAGAGCAGATACGGGCTGAATTTGACGGTCGGCAAAGAAAGAATCTCGAGAAGCGTTCGGTGGTGGCTGCAATGCTGGGCCATGTTGACCACGGCAAGACCAGCCTGCTAGACAAAATCAGGTCAACTCAGGTGGCAGCTGGCGAGGCCGGCGGCATTACACAGCATATCGGCGCATCTCAGGTCAGCTGGGACAATAAGAAGGTGACATTCCTTGATACACCCGGTCATGAGGCGTTCACCGCGATGCGGGCGCGAGGCGCCAATATGACCGATGTAGTGGTCCTGACGGTTGCCGCCAATGATGGTGTGATGCCCCAAACGATTGAGGCGATACACCATGCCCGTGCGGCAGGAGTTCCAATTATTGTGGCATTGAATAAGATAGATTTGGGCGGCATCGATGTAAATCGAGTTTATGCGCAGTTAGCTGAGCAGGGTCTGTCGCCGGTGGAATGGGGCGGAGAAACAGAAGTTGTAAAAACCAGCGCTATTACCGGCGAGGGTATTAATGACCTGCTCGAACACCTCGATTATACGGCTGAATTGCTTGACCTGAAGGCAGATAACACGGTGCCTGCGACCGGATGGGTAGTGGAGGCGAAGATGTCACCACAGCTTGGTCCGGTGGCAACTCTTTTAATTAAAGAAGGCCGACTAAGCAAGGGCGATGTGGTGCTTGCCGGCGGAGCCTTCGGGAGAGTAAAAAGCCTGAAAGACAGCTACGGCAAGAAGATAAAGTCAGCTACAAGCTCGATGCCTGTGGAGATAAGCGGCCTGAGCGATGTGCCGCAGGCAGGCGACAGATTCTACGTTCCGGATGATATCAACAAGGCCGCAGCCGCCGCTGAGGAAAGCAAAATGCTCTCGAGGGAAAATTCGCTGGTGAAACGAACACAGGTGACGCTGGATAATTTATTCAGCCAAATAGAAGCCGGCAAGACAGCGGAATTGAATCTTATCATTCGCGCCGACGTTCAGGGTTCGGTAGATGTTTTGACGAAATATTTATCTGAGCTGAGCACTGAGGAGGTAAAGGTTAAGATTTTGCATGCGGCACCCGGCGGAATCACAGAAGGTGATTGTTTGCTTGCCGAGGCGTCGAACGCCATTATTATCGGCTTCAACGTTGTGAGCGAGGAACGCGTGGGTAAGATTGCAGAAACCAAAGGGATTGAGATAAGACTCTACGATATAATCTACCGCATAACCGAAGATTTACAAAAATCCATGGCTGGTCTGCTTAAGCCTGAGGAAAAAGAGGCGCCCATTGGCAGGGCCGTGGTAAGAACTATTTTTAAGATTTCGAAAGTTGGTACGGTGGCAGGCTGTTATGTCAGTGACGGTATCGTGACGAGGAATGCCAGGGTTCGCCTGATACGTGATAATATCGTAATCAGAGACGGCCTGAGCATAGAGTCTTTAAAGCATTTCAAAGATGATGCTCGCGATGTCAAGGCGGGTCTGGAGTGCGGCATTAAGATAGCGAAATTCGACGATGTTAAGGTCGATGATGTTTTTGACCTTTATGAAATCGTTAAAGTAGCAAGAACCCTTTAATTGCGTTTTGTGATTGACGGTTTGCCTGGCGAACCACGATTTACGAGATACGAATTATTATGCCGACAAGAAGGCAGGAAAAAGCGGCTCGTGCGGTAAAAGAAGCGGTCAGCGACGCTATTGCCAACCATCTTAACGACCCACGTATCGAGGGGTTTGTGAGCGTTACGAGAGTTGATATGGCTGCTGATTTGCGCAGTGCGGAAGTGTATCTGAGCATTTTCGGCAAAGATGATGCCGCCCAGAACAAAACTTATGCGGCGATAACGCATGCCAAGAGCCGAATACAATCGCTGCTGGCCGGTAAGCTGCGGTGCAAATTCTGTCCTGTTTTGCGATTTCAGAGGGACGAGAAATTCAAGAAGACGCTGGAAACCATAAAATTGATAGCCGAGACCATGAGTGAGCGGGAAAAGAAGGATTCGGTTGACGAGAAGCAAGAGCGGTTGTAAATTGGTAAGTCGCTGTTCAATTCAAGACGCGGCAGCAAACTACCAAAACCGACAGAGGCTTTTATGAAAAACGGCAAAGAGTATTCGAAAAAGGTGCAGAAGCTGTACCGTTCATTGAAACGTAAATATCCCGGGGTCCAAAAAGCCATATACGATGAGCCGGTGGATGCTCTTGTTTATGCCATCATTAGCGCTGAATTGAGCGAGCCGGCGGCGCAATCTGCGATTAAGAGACTTGCGGATTATTTTGTTGACTGGAATGACCTGCGTATTTCGCGAGCAGAAGAAATCGCCGAAGCGATTGGGCCAGAGGCATCTGTTGCAAGAGATATAGCTTCGGCACTTACTACGGCTTTAAGGGCCGTATTCAGCAAATATAATATGGTTAGTCTGAAGGCATTGTATAAGATGAGCAAACGTCCGGCCAAAGGGGTTCTCGAGAAGATAGACGGCACCAACCGGTTTGTGGTCGATTATTGTATGCTTACATCTCTACATGGACACGCAATCCCGCTCACAAAAAAGATGATAGAATATCTGAGAAGCAATGAGTTAGTCCACGCGGGAGCTGATGAGCGGGAGATAGGAGGCTTTTTAGCCAGGCAGATTTCGGCTGAAAACGCATACGAGTTTTATTCTCTTTTGCGACGCCAGAGCGAAGCACGCAAGGCGGGTAAGAAGAAAAAAAGCTGTTCGTAAAACAAAGGCGAAAGAAAGAGCTAAAAACTAAAAATAGAAAGGAAGGAACGGCTGTTTGAGATGTCAGAAAAGGTATTAAAATTAGGTATTCCCACAGGCAGTTTGCAAAAGGCGACGATTGAACTTTTCGACAAAGCCGGTTTCAGCATTGCCGATTCTGAAAGAAGCTTTCAGCCTCGTATAGATGACGAGCAAATCCAATTGATTTGTCTGCGAGCTCAGGAGATGAGCAGATATGTCGCCGGAGGGGAGCTCGACGCCGGCATTACCGGCTATGACTGGATAGTGGAAAACGAATCGGATGTGGTGGAGGTTGCCGAGCTTGCCTACAGCAAAGCTACAAGCGAACCGGCCAGGTGGGTATTGGCTGTGCCGGATGAATCACGGGTTAAAAAGGTGCAGGATTTGCGGGGAGGTATAATCGCAACCGAGCTGGTTAACGTTACAAAAAAATATTTTGCAGATAAAAATATCGACGTAAAAGTTGAATTTAGCTGGGGCGCTACGGAGGTGAAGGCGCGGCTGGTGGATGCGATAGTGGAACTGACCGAGACAGGGACGTCACTTGCGGCGAATAATATTCGGGTGATAGATACCGTGATAACTTCTACAACAAGATTGATAGCAAATAAAAAGGCCTGGCAGGACAAGTTCAAGCGGGAAAAGATAGAAAATATCGCCATTTTGCTGAATGCGGCGATAGAGGCCCGCAGCAAAGTGGGCTTAAAAATGAATGTGAAAAAAGGCGACTTAGAGCGCGTTTTGAAGATACTACCTGCTGAGAAAAGCCCGACAATTTCCGGCCTGGCCGATTCCGATTATGTGGCGATAGAAGTGATTATCGATGACAAAGTCGAGCGGTCGCTGGTTCCGGTTTTGAAGCGAGCCGGCGCATCAGGGATAATAACATATCCACTAAATAAAGTTATACATTAACCGCAGAACACGAACCCTATGGCATTTTCAAAGCAATTTGAGAAAGCTCTTGACGACTTGTTCCGTCAACGAACCCACTGGCTGCGTTCGGAATTAGGACTGGCCAAACCCGGAAAACCCCCGAAATTCGGAAGGAAAAAAGTCAATGATGGAATTAACAAACTTCAAACGCTGGCCTCAGCAGCCCTTTCTCACAAACTCGCAAAATCTGAGTTTGAAAAACATGTAATAGAACGGAAATTGTGGCATATTAAAGGACACGGAAGTGACGACAAGAAGAATCGATTCAAAGCATGGTACAAGAAAACTGGGATTTCAGAAAGAGGTTGTGTATACACATTTTGGGCGAAAGGTAAAAAACCCATATATGTAGGGAAAACAGTCTTTGGAGCTTCGAGACCCTGTGCCCAATTTGAAAAATTCTGGTTCTCACATGTCAAGGGGGTCACTATCTACGCCGTCAAATCCAAAGGACAGATACCAAAACTCGAGTGTCTTGCCATCCATCGATTTCGGCCAACTCATAACAAGAACAGAGCCGCAACGAAGAAATGGACAAAGGCTTGTCCCCTCTGTGAGATTCATCGCTCAATCGAAAGAGAACTGCGTAGCATTTTTAAACTCAAATAGTCAGTCACTATTTCGCTCTTGCGAGGTAGGAGGCATCGTCGGTGCTGATTCGGACGACGTCGCCGACGTTAATAAAGGGTGGGACGCGGACTTTCAGGCCTGTCTCGAGAACAGCTTCCTTCATTTGATTCGTAGCTGTGGCTCCCTTTAGCATTGGAGTTGTTTCTGTAACGGTCAATTCAACGACCTTCGGCAGCTCAATGGAAACGACTTTACCATCGCATATCAGAGTCGTTAGAGGCGTATTAGGCCTGAAGAATTTTATCGATTCGCCAATTAAATCATCAGAGACGGTAGTTTGGTCGTAGGTCTGTGTATCCATAAGGATATGGCCTGAGCTATCGGAATAGAGATATTCCATCTCACGGCGGTCAAGAAAGGCCCGCTCCAGCTCTTCAGTAGAACGGAATCGTTTTTCGATTGCGATGCCATCTGCGATGCATCTTAGCTTGGCCTGCACGAATGCCCGGAGGTTGCCGGGCGTTACATGCTTTGCCTGAACGCATACATAAAGCTTTCCCTCGAAAGTAACGGCCGTACCAACTCGTAAGTCATTTGCCTTCATATCAAGTTTCCTATAAGCGAATTTTGTTGTGTGAACAAAAGAGTAATTCTACCTTATTTACTGCTAATTTATCAAGGCATCAGGTCCAGAAATTACGCCGGCTTTCGAATTCGATGTGTTTAACAAGCTCCGGTCAATTTGTGGGTTCAGTCGGGCTAATATCTTTGAATTCAAAAAAGAAGCCCTCCGGCGTGCTGATGCCATAAAAAGCGGACAGGCCGAAATATTTACGCACAGCATCGAACTGTGGTAAAAGGTCGAAATTGACTAATTTGCCGATTTCCATTGGGCTAAATTTAGTCGAAGCCGGGCCGGCCTGGGCCGCCGAAGATTCGGCTTTGCTGCTTTGCTTTACCATCCACCAGAAAATTTCACTCGATGCTGCATTATCTTCCAAAGCCGCCATTCCAACAACCGAAGGGATGGCTGATTTGGCGGAGGTGAACCACTTTACCGAGCCGACCGATAAGGCGTCGGTGCTGCTCAAAGCACGGATAACTCGTTCAATAGTAGGTTCGTTTGCAAAAACCAGATGAGTGTTAGTGATTGTAAAAGCCAATGTGGGTGTTTGTGGAGCGTTTGATTCGGAAGGTGCCTGCATCGGTGTCATCCCAGGTGTGAAAAAAGGCAGGGCCGAGGGGCCGAGCAGATAAATGGTGTGGCCGAGAAGCTCACGTCTGGCATCAGGATTATTCGGAGCTATCATTTTGCTGTGAAGAAGTGAGAGAGATTTTTCGAGAGCATTGCGGTCATTTACAGCCAAAGCAATAAGTGATTCTGTCGGCATTGAACTGTTTGAGAACGGCTTGTTGACGCTCTGAGAGAATACAATTTGCGAGCCGAGGTGACTGATGACATCACTTTTCAATTTCAATCCCGGCTCACCGTCGGGACTATCCGGCAAATCCATCGCCTGCATCATTGCAGCATACTGGGGATTAAAACTGTAAAGAATGCTGTAGAGCTCATCATAGGCCTTTTTAATATTCAGATTAAAAAATGTTACAGAATAGGCTGATACAGGAATAAATGGAGGTGGGTTAAAACCGGCGGATTCGGTCTCGAGCATTTTGCAAATTCCCTTTTTGGCGCCGTTAATTTTGAGAAAGGCTTTGGCGGAAGCGGAATTACCCGGACTCCCGCCAACGGCAATTGAGCAGCAGAGAGCGGCGATGTTATCAATGCCCAGATTGGCTGTCCATTTATGTGCTTCGCCGGCAGAGTCTTCGGCGAGTATTGTTTTAATGATTTGTTTTATGTTGATGTAAAAATCGATGTCGTGATGAGGCCCGACGGTTTTCATAGCAGCGTTGTAGTCGGTGTCATCAGCCAGCGCCGGGCTGGCAGAACCTTTGATATGTGCGATGACAAATTTAAGAAGGTCAAGATTGGTAGCGGCTATAAAAGAGTCGTCAATAAAGCAGTGATTCAGCGTCGTGGAGGCTTCGTCGATTGTTATTTCAATACTGACACCGTGGTAATCCTCACTTCTTTTCTGGTGTCCGCCGACTTCGATATTTTTTTTGAGCATTTTGTCTATTGCTTCTTTGATTTTATCGATTCCTTCGCCCCACTGGGTTATTATCACGACCGGCGGCTCGTTAAAATCTTTGCTCTGTTCATTAAGCACTAAAGCGGCAGCAACTCTGCCCTGCGGCAATACATCCGCACCGAAAATCGCCTTAAAAATATCATTGTCATCCAATTTTTGGATTTTTTCGCGCCATTTCGTCTTGGCATCGTCGACAAAAGCAGCCATTGCCGGGTCTGTGTAAAACTTGTAAAGGCTGGTTTTTTCAAATTGGGTTTTTAGCTGCTGAAAATTGTCAATATTCATCAACAGGATAGTTTCAGGAGGGAGCAGCTTAGCTGTCCTGGGCAGCACCTTAGCCCGGGCAGAAGCAGAGAGGCTCAAGAGCCCAAGGGCGCAATAGCAAAAAAACATCAGAGCACAATTGAATTTCTGCCTTATGCGCTTATTAGCTGTTCCGGGGGACATGTTTCACCTTTAGACCTTTCGATAATCTCCGATTTCGTTCGAGATGCACTTCATGATTGACGAGGGACGGCTTTGTCTTTGACCCTATTGGGGGCCTGTTGTTTTTCAGGATTATTTCCGAGCGGGTCAAAGAAGTTCGGCTCAGTCTTATTGCGTCTTTGGTCCGGCTGAAGGTATCTGAAACCGGTGTTGGGATTATCCTTGTCATATATGAAGGCGTCACGGTTCTCTATGAAATGCTTTACGTAATCGATTGGTATGGCAAAGCCCACCAATCCGCCAATGGCTATATATCCCATATTTATGACACCGATGACCTCACCTGCCAGATTAAATAACGGTCCGCCGGAATTACCCGGATTAATATCGGCATTTGTCTGGATGTAAACAAGGCCCTCAAACGCTCTATTTATCGTGCTGATGACACCATCGGTTACGGTTCGTTCAAAGCCGAGCGGATTGCCGATGGCGAAGACCTTTTCGCCCACCTTGATTCTATCGATGTCCCCCAGATATGCGTATTTGACCTTTGTGTCCCCGAGGTCTTCGACTTTCAATAGCGCCAGGTCGACAAAAGGGTTGATGGCTTCGATTTTGACATTTTTGAAGCTCTTTTTCTCGAAGCCGTCCTTTACTTTTTGGAACATAGTAACTTCGATTTTTGTTTCTTTTTCTATTACGTGATAATTGGTTATCAGGTATCCTTCTTCATTGATAAAGAAACCTGAGCCCACCCCAGCTGGGCTTGAGACCTTTACGACGGCTTCAGAGAATGCTTCCACACATTTTTCGATGGTTGTTTTTTTAAGATTTGCGGTGTGATACAATCGGCTGCTCACATCGCGTCGAGGCTGCGGTTCATCGGCATTCACATCCAAGCCGTTGACATCAATGTCCCCGGCCTCAAGGGTATTTGAGTACCGGTATTCGAGTATTTTTTCCTTCGGAATACTTAGGACGGCTGCGCCGACATCTATTATCAACTGGGTTTCTCTTTCCGCAAGGATATCGCCGGTCAAACTCTGGCCTTCTTTTAGGACGACTGTATCAGCCCAAGAAAGTGCGCAAGTGCACAGCAGTACGAGAGCACAAAGGCGCTTATGATTTATATTCTTGAGCATTTATCACTCCTGAATCAACGTTTTAGCAAGGCCGTTATTATAAGAATTACCTGTTTTTGATGCAAACAGAAAATAAACTTGCAAAGTGCTCTTTATTATTGAAAATGAGAGGCCGGATGACCAAATACCAACGAATAAGTAGTGATTGCTAAAAAAAGATGGTTTTTACACTGCACAGGTACATATTTCGTGAGCTTATAAAGGTTTTTGTTCCTTCAGCGGTGGCCTTAACGCTGATGCTGAGCCTGGGCAGTATCTTACGGCCTGTGCAGGAATACGGCGTGGGTCCTCAACAGGTGGTTCATCTTATGGGCTATTTTCTGCCGATAACACTGACGTTCGTATTGCCGATGGCCGCTTTATTTGCGGCGACTTTGGTTTACGGCCGATTTGCGAGCGATAATGAACTTGATGCCTGCAAAGCAGGCGGAGTAAGCCTGCTGACACTGGTTTATCCGGGCCTGGTCCTTGCGATTATAGTGGCGATTGCAAATCTGATTTTGAGTTTCCACGTGATGCCGGTATTCATACACCGCGCGGAAAAATCTCTTAAGGCTGATGCAAAACAGATACTTTTCCGCAATGTTCAGCGAAGTGGTTACTATAAGCTGCCGCCGGACGGACGGTACCGAATCTACGCCGACCTGGCTAACCCGCGGAACAATACGCTTTCAGGTGTGATTGTTGCCGAGGTGAAAGGCTCCAAAATAGAAAAGATTATCACCGCCGAAAGAGCCGAAGTGAACTTCGACCCACATGAGAGGTTTAATGAAGTACAGATAACAGCATATAACACATACCAAATGGGTCTTGAAGACGAGGCGCCGTTCTCTGCGGAATGGGTGCCGCTGACGATGCCGTTCCCTTCGCTGCTTGGCGATGATATAAAGTTCAAGAAGATTGACGAGATAAAGAAGATTCGCCTTGACCTGATGCGTTTTGACCCGATTGCGAAATTAGCTCGCGATACTTACGCACAATTTACCGCAGAATTGTTGGCAGAAGATATTGCCAAAAAGATATCCAAGGTCTCCGAAGGCACTTCACCGTCTTTAGAGGCCGCTGAGGATACCAACAGTTTCTATAAGCTGCATAGCGGGCAGGAGTTAGTCGAGTTCACCGCAGGTCAATGCAGTGTTCGAGACGAAGAACAAGTGCAGTTATCCGACAAAGTTGTGGTGATTGAATACGATGCGTCCAGCAAAAAGGCTTTGCGAACTCTGCGATGTGCGAGGGCTTCGCTGCATATCGAGGGTGATAAATTTGCGCCAACTTTGACAATGGACCTCCGCAGCCCGACGTGGCGGCAGGCGGACGGCTCAGAGGGTTTGGCCCAACGTGTTATCATTCGCGGCCTGATTCTCCCCAAGGCCGTAACAGATAAATTCGTAACCACTGATGTTCTGGAAACTGTCAGTCCCGCTTCGATTAGCGCAGCGCTGCGGAAAGGACCGAGCGATAGACTGAAAACCCTCCAAGATAGGCTTCAAAGAAAAATACAGGAGACATTGGCTGATATAAGGGCTGAACTGCATTCGCGGCTGGTATTCGGAATAGGCTGTGTGGCGCTGATGATGATTGGCATCGGTTTGGGTATTATCTTAAAAGGCGGACATTTGCTCAGCGCTTTTGGGGCAAGTTCGGTGCCTGCGGCGGTGCTGATAGTTTGCATAATGATGGGCAAAAATATTACCAAGAACCCCTATACACAGGTAAGCTCAGGTATAGTGCTGATGTGGGCTGCGCCGGTTCTTTTATCCGTATTAGCTGTGATAATGTACCGAAAGCTGTTGAAAAATTAAACGATATACACGATGCGGTATGTGAGAATTGGTATGAAGATATTAGACAGGTATGTTGCAAAGAATTTTCTGATTGGCTACTGCATAGCCTTTTGCGTGCTGATAGGTTTGCGAATAATTATTGATTTGTTCGTGAATCTGGATGAATTTGCCGAGCACGCCGACCTTGGTGCTTTTGCGGTTGTTGGAAATATACTGAACTTTTACGGGCTGCACAGCATGCTTTACTTTCGTGATTTTGCCGGGATGATAACTGTCGTTGCAGCTGCATTTTCGCTGGGCAAAATGATACGCTCTAACGAGTTAGTGGCCGTGATGGCTTCGGGAGTTAGTTTGAAACGGGTGATTGTGCCGATAGTTCTTCTTACATTCCTGCTGACGGGCCTGTTGGTAATAGACCAGGAACTTTTGATACCGCCGTTCAGCGACAAGCTTGTGCGAGGCCAGGACGCCCTCCCCGGCCAGGAAACTTATGATGTATGGTTTATTGACGATGACAACGGCTCGTTAATTTGTACTGAAAGATTTGACGTAAAAACGTCAACGCTGTATAAGCCGACTATCATCATACGCAGCAAGAAGGCCGATTCGGTCGTTTGGGAGGTAACCGGCCGGATATCAGCCGAAAGGGCGGTTTACAATCCTGAAACCGGCAGGTGGGATTTAATTAACGGCCAACTTATCGAAAAAGGCTCCCAAACCGGCGCCCTGCCGATAGCTTCTTATACCAGTGACATTACTCCAAAGGATATCCCTGTAATGCGCAGGTCCAGAAATATAACTATGCTGAGCTCGCGACAGTTGGCGGTTCTTTCAGCCCAAAGGACAAAAATCAAAGACCTGGCTCAACTTTACAGCCAGAAACACTTTCGTATTACCGATCCTATTATTAGTCTGGTGATGCTTATGGTGAGCCTGCCGATTTTAGTTTGTCGTGACCCAAAGTCGATGAAGTCGGCCATTATGATTAGCTTTGCTACGACAACAGCGTGTTTTGTCACAACTTTTATCTGCAAGATGTTTGCTGTAGAGGTTGTTTTTGACAGAGTAATGCCGGAGTTGTGGGCGTGGCTGCCGGTCTTTATCTTCGCACCAATAGCTTTTATCGAACTGGACTCAATGAAAACCTAAATAGCACATATACTATTTGTTTTTTATCGCTTCGCGGATTTCCTTGTTTATTCTGATGCTGCACCACTCCCGGCCGCACATCGAGCAGTAATCAGCCGACGGCAATTCGGCTCCCTCGACGGTTCGACTGTGCTCACCGCGGGCTTCGCTCGGGACAGGTGCGTTAACTCCTTTGCAGGCCTCAAGATGCATCCTCTCGGCTGTTTGCGGGTCGAGCGATTCAGCCAGATGCGTTTTCCAGTCAAGGTTAAATCGTGCAATGCTCAACTTTCTGTCCCGCTCCGCCGCCCCTTTTAGGCCGCGGGCGATGTCAGCGGCGTGTGCGGCGATTTTTGCTGCAATTACACCGGCTCGGACATCATCGACATTCGGCAGGCCAAGATGCTCCCTGGGCGTGACATAGCACAGGAATGACGCTCCGTAAAAAGCAGCGGCAGTTCCACCTATTGCTGAGGTGATGTGGTCATAGCCTGGAGCAATATCGGTTACGACAGGGCCGAGAACGTAAAATGGAGCACCATTGCAAATCCGCTGCTCGATTTCCATATTGTATTGTATCTGGTCAAACGGCACGTGGCCGGGTCCTTCAACTATAACCTGACAGCCCATTTTTTGTGCCCTGCCGGTCAATTCACCGATGGTTTTTAGCTCTGCGATTTGTGCCTGGTCGGTGGCGTCGGCGATGCAGCCTGGACGAAGGCCGTCGCCGAGGGAAAAACAGATGTCGTATTCTGCCATTATGCCGCACAAGTCATCGAACATTTCATAGAGCGGATTTTGTCTGTTGTGATGTAACATCCATTTGGCCAGCAGTGCACCGCCCCTGCTGACAATGCCGCCGATGCGGGTTTTAAGCAGCCCCAGATGTTCTTTCAGGACACCTGCGTGAATCGTAAAAAAATCAACCCCTTGTTTGGCCTGTTTTTCGATTGTCTCAAGAATTACTGGTGAGTCTATGTCCTCGACGTCTCTGCCCTGTATGACCTGGTAGATTGGCACTGTACCAAAAGGCACAGGACAGCGGGCCAGCAATTGCTCACGAATATCATCGAGGTCGCCGCCGGTGCTTAAGTCCATAATCGTATCGGCCCCAGCCTCAAGCGCGGTTTTCATCTTTTCAATTTCAGTTTCTACCGAAGAACTAACGCTGCTTGTGCCGATGTTTGCGTTTATTTTTGTACGAAGCGCCCGGCCGATACCGATTGGCTTGAGGTTAGTTTTGATGTGCAGCTTATTTGCCGGTATTACCAGCCGACCAGCCGCAATCTCACTGCGAACAAACTCAGCATCGACGCTCTCATCCTGAGCGACAAACTTCATTTGCTCGGTGATTATCCCCTCTTTCGCTGATTGTAATTGTGTAGCCATCTTAAATCCTGTACAAAAACAAAAATCGCTTCGGTAGGAAGCGATTTGAGTTCCTGGTGTCATAATTTGATAAAGTCAATCACTTTCCTACGCAGGCATACCCCCCTGCTTTCTTGCGAAAGCAAGAAGGGGGGCTGTCCTGATCAGGTTCAAAGGGTTTTTCTCAGACCCGCCTATCGGCGCGCCACCCCTAGTGAACTTTTCTATTATAACTTATCGTCTTCGATGGTCAAACAGATATTTAAACCCTCGAAGAGATGACAAGGGTTGGTATGGGCAATTGCGGGTGAATATTCTGGAACCGGTTTCGGTTACGAGAACATCATCTTCAATTCGTATGCCGAGTTTGCCGGGGATATAAACGGCGGGCTCAATAGTGAAAACCATCCCCGGCTGCAATTTAGCTTTGCTGTCGGCTGAAATGACCGGTTCTTCGTGCACTTCCAGTCCGAGGCCGTGGCCCGTGCCGTGGCCATAGACGGGCAAACCGCTTTTGCGAATAACCCTTCTTGCAGCGGCATCTACCTTTTTTGCTGCGACGCCGGCTTTTATCATTTTGAGAGCGGTGGTTTGTGCCTGCTGCACGGCATTGTAAACTTTTTTATAGAAGCGATTCGGCCTGCCAACGACAAAACATCTGGTTATGTCGCAGCAGCAGCCTTTGAATCTGACGCCGAAATCGATAAGAACCGTATCATTTTTCTTGAGCTTTCTGGAGGTTGGCTGATGATGTGGACGCGAAGCGTTTGGACCAAAAGCAACGATTGTTTCGAAACTATTTGTAGCTGCGGCTTTGCGAATTTGGAAATCCAGCCTGCCGGCCAATTCGTTTTCGGTTATTCCCGGCTTTATGTGCGCAAAAGTTTGCCTGAGGGCCTGTGCAGCGATTCGGGCCGCGGCACCGATAGCTGCAACTTCACTTTTGTCTTTGATACTTCGGGCAGATTCAATAATGTTCGCAACTGTTTTAAGCCGAACCTTAACATGTTTCTTTAGCGCCTCGAAAGCAGCAAGCGAAACGGATTTTTCGACAGCTACCGTTTGCACCGATTTTAATTTTTTCAGCAGTTTGGCTGCTGCTTCAACCATTGGTTTATCTCGTTCGATTATCCTGCAGACGGGGCATTCATTCTTCGCCTGTTCGATGTATCTGCTGTCGGTTAAAAGATAGACGGCCCTGTTAGTAATCAGCGCCCAGCTATCATCGCCTAAAAAACCGGTTGCATAAGTTACGTTGGCCGGCTTTGTTACCAAAAGAGATTTTATTTGCCTTTTCTTTAGCTGGTAACGAATCGCCTTGATGCGTCTTTTTATTATTCCGGCATCCATTTTGCGCTACTCACAACTCGATTAAAACACAATGATTAACATCACATTGAGAAAAAATAAAGTTTTTTTTGCTCCAAAGTTTGGCTTTGCACCATTTTATTTTTATACTTTTATTGGAAGAGGGTCGGCTGGGGGGAAGCCGGGTGGTGCAAAGGAGTGTGCCGGCTGTTGATGTTTTCCGCAAGGGGGGAAACTGCCTATAATAACTGTTTTTCCCAGGGGGGACGGCTTTTGCCGTCCTTTTTTTATATCTTGTCACAGCCTTTCTTTGCCATTAGAATAAGCCAGCTTTTGAGCTCAATCTTAAAATTGGTAGTTAGGCTATGCTGTTTTTATTACCCATTCGGACAAGTATTCGGCCCTGGCGGACGCCATACGCGAATTACGCCCTGATAGCCGCCAACATCGTTATTTTTCTTTCGCAGTACTACCTGGACCCCCAAACCCATCATCTTGCCTTTCGACCCTGGGTAAATCAGCTTATGCTCACGCCCGCTCAGCCGCATCTGTGGCAGTTTGTAAGTTATGCATTTCTCCACGGCTCTTTTTATTTAGACAGTACTTCTTTTTTACACATTATCGGCAATATGTTCTTTTTGTATCTGTTCGGCAATAATGTCAACGACAAGCTCGGCCATATTGGATATCTGTGTCTTTATTTGGCAGGTGCGGTATTCAGCGGAATAGGCCATACACTACTGAGCAGTAACCCTGTTCTCGGTGCCAGCGGGGCCGTGGCTACTGTAACGGGCGCCTATCTGGTTCTGTTTCCGCAGACGTTAATTACGGTTTTTTACTGGTTTTTCTATTTTATTGACACTCTTGAGATTTCAGCATTGTATTTCATCGGTTTTAAGTTGATTTTCTGGGACAATGTGGTGGAAAGAAGAATTCCCAATGTTGCTCACGAGGCCCATCTGTCCGGCTATGCTTTCGGCATTTCGGCGATGTTGGTAATGCTTGCAGCCGGTTTGATTGGCAGCAGCCGTTTCGATTTATGGGCGATGATAAAACGATGGAATCAGCGTCGTCGTTATCGCGATGTTGTCTCGAGCAGCTACGACCCTTTTGCCGGTTTGACAACGGCCAAGCAAATACTCGTCAGGGCGAAGTGCCCTGCCGTAGCCCGGAAGGTAAAAGAGGTTAAGAAAACGGCCGCCCAGCAGCAGCGAGAGGAAAGAATCAAGCAGCTCCGCAACGAAATCGCCAGCCGGATGCAGCACAATCTGCCTGCCGCTGCTGAAGCTTATCTGGAGCTTATCGAGCTTGATAATGAGCAGATTTTGCCGCGCCAGCATCTGCTGGATATTGCCAATCAGCTTGCCAGTGAGAGCAAACACGCTGAATCGGCGCAGGCCTACGAAAAGTTTTTAACTCACTACAGCAACTATGAATATGTTGAGCAGGTGGAGCTGATGGTGGGCATATTGTATTCACGTTATCTCCATAAGCCGGAGCTGGCGATAAAGCACTTGCAGGCCGCAGCCCAAAAGCTTTCTGACGGCGGACAGGTGAAAATGTGCAACGACGAGCTCGCCAAATTGCACTCGTCAGGGCGAAGCGCCCCGCCGTAGCCCGAAAAGTAGAACGGGCACTTATCGGCCTTTTTCTATCTGCTATCCACCATAGTGATTTTGAAGTAATATTTGGACGAGAAAAAAGTTGACAATTGCTAAGAGGGGTGCTAATTTGAAAAATCGTAAAGTAGTTTGAGGTTTCGGTTATTTTTGAAAAGAGAGTCTTTTTTGGGAGACAGAAAAATGCAATCTCATACCAAATTCATCAATCTCTTTATTCTCGTTTGTTTGATAAGCCTGGCGTCCGTCGGCCTTGCTCAGGAGGCCGCTGCTTCACCGCAGGGGTCTGTTTCAGCCGCTAAGGCAGAAGGGAATGAGCCATCTTTTCCCTATGTTGCCGAGATAATCGAGGATAATGTCAATATTCGCTCCGGGCCTGGTACAAATTACTACTACTGCGGCAAGCTCAATACCGGCGACAGAGTAAAGGTGGTCGCCAGCAAATACAGCTGGTCTCACATAGTTCCGCCGGCCAGCAGTTTTTCCTGGATTTCAAAACAGTATGTCAGCATTGAGCCGAATAATCCCGGCATTGGTGTAGTTACGGGCAACGCCGTTCGTGTCTATGCCGGCTCCGACTCCCTCAAGCCGATGCACTCCACGACTGTGCAGTTAGAACTCAACAGGGGCGATAAAGTAGAGTTGATGGGCGAGGAGATGGACGATTACTATAAAATTGCTCCGCCGACCGGCGCCTACCTTTGGGTACTTACTCAGTATACGAAGCCGCTCGGAGCTGTTGGCGAGGTTGAGGTGATTGTTGAACCAAAGACCGAGCCCGAAGCTAATACTGCCGCGGTTGTTCCCGCGACTATTTCCATTGAGTCTGAAAAGCTAAAGGAGTATTACGCTTTGGCAGAACAAATCAAGGCCGAGCAAGCCAAGCCGATAGCCCAACAGAATTATGCGGAGATAAAGAAAGCACTGGCTGAGCTTGCCGGCAATAAAGAGGCCGGCAAGGCCGCACACTACTCGGAGTTTGCGCTTAAGCAGATAGGGCGTTGTGAATTGGCTTTGGCGGTGGACAAGGAGATTCAGCTTCAGGATTCACAATTGCAGCATATTCGTGAGCAGATAGAAGAGGCCCGCGTCACAAAGTTAGAGCAAGTTCCCGAATTGGGCGGATTTGCAGCAGTAGGGCAATTTCAAACTTCAAAAATTTACGGTCCGGAGGAATCGCTGAAACACTACCGCATAATCGACGATTCCGGGCAAACGGTTTGTTACGCTTTGCCGGAGGGTTCAGCATCGCAGATGGATTTAAGCAAATTTGAGGGTCGAAAAGTCGGCCTGGTCGGGACAGTTGAGCCGCATCCGCAAACCAAAGGCGCTCTGGTACGATTTACCGAAATAACCGAACTGGAGTAATCAGCGTCTTAATTAACCGGCTGCAAATACTACTTTGTTAGTCTTATCAGGCGTGCGAGAAGGCTTTTCTGCTTATTTTTAACGGCGGGGTGTGCAAAGAATTTTCACCGCTTCATTTACGACCGGCAAGATTGTAGTTGTTACCTGAGGGTCATAAACATTTCCGGTAACCTCCATTCGGACAATAGCGTGGCCGAGTCCTTCGGTCAGAGACTGTAAAATAGAAGGCTCGGCGGTGGCAAGGCGGCGGCCCCGTGCAAAAAGAACCAAATCGGCATTGCGGCTTTGCAGGTCTATCCAGCCTGAGCCGTTAAAGGCAAGTGCTTTGCCTGATAAATCGAGCTGCTCAAGAAACAACCTATTGTGCTTAATGTATGAATCAACAAGCATCTGCCTGAAGGCGAAATCTTTTGGCTCTGTCAGTTTTAATACATACAACGGCTTTGCCAGCGGTGATAGTGTGCCGACCTGCATATCGGTTATTAGGAGACGGCATCGGCCGATATAGGGTAAGCTTTCACCAGTCCGACCAGCGACGCTCAATAAACCACTCATTTTCCCACTGGTATGGTTGTTGCGAGGGGCTCCTTCGAGGTTTGTGTCCAAAAGAAATTGTTTTAAATCAATATTGTCAAAGCCTACCTGCAGCAGGTACTCCAAATCTGCCTCGTCCGAGCGTTTCAATTCGAATTTACCTGCCAATCTGCCGCCATAACAATCAGCAATAAGGTTTTTAGTTATCCAGCTTTTCCGGCTGGGGTCATAGTAGGTATCTGCCTTCAGCCTGGTTAAGGATTTGCCTTTAATCTTGAGACTATCTGCGGTAAAAGTGATGTTACCAGCTGAAAGCTCAAGTCGGTCGCTGAAGGCATCATCAGCCAGCATTATTCGGCCGTTAATTTTTACGGTCGAGATGTTTGATGTTATCAGGGTATTATCGGTGGCGGTGGCGGTGGCGGTGGCAGTAATATCCTCCAGTGTGATAATATTCTTCGTTATCGTCAGCCTACCGGTGACATTTTTTACGGGATAGGTAAACGGCTCAAAGTTAATGCTGTTACCGGGACAGTCCACAGTTATCTTATAGTCAGGGTAGTTTCCGCTGTCGGTTTTGTTCAAATTGGCGGTGAGGTTTACCTTTCCCTTTGGCTGCAGCTCGGAGACGATTTTCCTTAGTGGCTGCGGCATCAAAGAAATTAACTCATCATTTAGCTCCGTTTGTTCGGCGTGCAGTAACAAGCAATAGGAGGGTTTTTGGGCTTCGTTGCCGGGCCAGATTCGGCCGGTCAGTGAAACCAAAGTCTGATTATGACGGCCTGTGAAATCTTCAATTTGTATCAAATCAGGCGTAATGATAGTCTTCGCCGATATATCAGAGATAACCAGCGGAAAATCGTCTGCCTTCAAAGAAGTTTTTTTGAGAGAGACATCGGCGATGAAACTCGTCGGGCCAAAATCCTGTCCGGCTACGGCACGCTCCGCCGTGACGAGTTCGGGTGTAAAAATTTTTATATCGGCATCAGCCAGACCGCTCATATTAAGTCGGTTGTAAAAATCACTTTTTTTATCTGATAGGCTGGAAACCAGTGTTGAATCCAGGGGGATGTCCTTTGCTTTGATTGAGATATCATATATTGGCTGCTCGGTGCTGCAAGCTGTTACTTTGCCGTTTAAGGTTATTTTGTAGTCGTTTACCTGCGAAATCACGTCCGAAACAGTTACACTGTCGTGGGCGAACAATAACCTTCCGGAAAGATTTTTTAATGGATAAGGAAAATGGCGGTATGCAGCTTCGACGCCGAGCAGTTTAACCAACAAAGTCTCTTTTTCATCGGTTTGCGACTGTCGGCTGAGTCTGTAATCTATTGCCGCAAGACCGCTCGGTGAGAAAGCAGACCAGGATTTCTTCTGCTTTGCACTTAATGCTTCGTACAAGTCATTATCTAAAGCCATATTGTCGCTTGTAATCCGGATTTGGTACTTCCAATTCGGGCCAAAATCTTCAGACCAACCGTTGAAAGTCACCTCGGCGTCACCGTGCCTGCCGCACAGGTTGTTCAGGACTGTGCTTTTTTCGGTAAGGTCTATCCGGCCGGTCAGTTGCTTTATGGGGTAGGGAAAGCCGCGGTAGCAGATGGAAATATCTTTGCAATAAACTTTGCCGACTAATGTACTTTCGCTTAGTCGTTCCAAACTGCCGCGGGTCTGGAGGTCAACAGCAACTGTTCCGGAGGGCCGGTAACTGTTAAAGAACCTTTGTAGAGCAGTAAATGGGCCCGGCTTGCCCGAAAACGTTCGTCTACCAACAGCAAAAGTATCATCGGCGAAGGTATGTCTGCTGTGCAAATCTTCTATTTTGAGCTTCAGTGAGTAAGCGTTGCTACGGTCGTAATTCAACTGGGCGTCGAGAGCACTTATCGTCCAGGCCTTCTCAAAGGCGGGGATATCGGCCGATGAGATTCCGCCGGTAATTGTAATCCTGCCGGGTTTCCAAAATCCGGTCAGGACACTTTTGCCGCGGCCAACTCTATCAGCCGTTGTTATATTAAACCTGCAGCCGTCCCGAGTTTTTTGGGCTGGGGCAAATCCTGCATCAATGGGTACTGCTGCAACAGCTTTGACCTGCCCGTTTGAAACTTTGCTGTATTGGAGCGTTCCCCTTTTGAGTCGAATGATGGGCATTTCCCCTGCGGCACCTTTAGGCGGTTTGATTCTAAATGCGGCGATATTCCACCGGTCTGTGTCCAAATCGTGCTGAGCATCGAAGAGGAAATCCTTAACACTTACTCTTTTCAGCTGAGGATGTAATAACAATAGACTGCCTATGCCGAAACGTGCATATACTGTTTCTGCTTTTAGTATTGTATCGTCGTATTTTTTCTGCTGCTCAGGTCTGATTACAAGCCGCTTGATGAAAACTGAGCCGTTAATGTTAAAATCAACCGATTCGGTTGTAATTTTAGTGTTAGTCAGCTCGGCAATCTGGTCGAGAGCGATTTTACACAGGACCTTGCCTGTCAGCACAAAGGCAAGCCATAGACAAAAGACAAGAATCAGACCTCTGACAGGCCAGAGGTGAAAAATTCTTTTGCTGTTTTCGGCTTTAGCGGATTTGTTTGAGTTTACCGGCATTTTCTGCAGCATTTAAGCGTATAGCGTATAGTTCTAAGTTTTTCTACCGACTATATCGTCCTTTTTATTGCTTTGTCTGCAATATCCCGCCGGCAATAGGCGCCGTCGAATTTTATTTTATCTACGGCTTCATACGCTTTTGCCTTTGCGTCCGCTATAGTTTGCCCCATAGCGGTTACACCCAGGACTCTGCCGCCGTTAGTAACGAGACTTGCATTTTTGGCAGCGGTGCCTGCGTGGAATACGACAACATCCTCAAGTTTTTCGGCCTGAGCTATGCCGGTTATTATTTTTCCTTTTTCATACTCTCCCGGATAACCACCCGCAGCGATGACCACACAAACGGCGGGTCTTGGGTCCCACTGGAGCGTAACCTCATCCAGCGTGCCATCGCAAACCGCCAGCATAATCTCCAGCAAATCGCTTTTTAGCCGCATCAGAATCGGCTGGGTTTCCGGGTCGCCGAAGCGGACATTAAATTCGAGCACTCTCGGCCCGCCGGCGGTAACCATAAGCCCTGCATACAGCACGCCTTTATACGGCGTGCCGTTGCGATTCATACCATCTACCACCGGCACGAGAATTTCGCGTGCGATTCTGTCCATCATCGCATCAGTAACCACCGGTGCCGGGCTGTAGGCGCCCATGCCGCCGGTGTTTGGCCCGGTGTCACCATCACCGATGGGCTTGTGGTCCTGCGACGACTCCATAACGTAAATATTTCTGCCGTCCACGAAAGCCAGTATTGAAGCCTCTTCGCCGAGCAGTTTATCTTCGACGACGATTTTGTCCCCTGCCGAGCCGAATATTTTGCCGCACATTATTTTTTCGGCCGCTACAATGCCGTCGGCAGGGTCATCACAGACAAAAACACCTTTGCCCTTTGCAAGCCCCGCTGCTTTTATCACCACCGGTTCGTCCCTGCTTGCGATATATGCTTTGGCGTCGGCAAATCTTTCGAAGACCTGACCCTCTGCGGTGGAGATGGCACTGGAGCGCATCAGCTGTTTTGCAAATGCCTTGTCCGCTTCGAGCTGTGCGGCGCCTGCGCTGGGGCCGAACGCTTTTTTCCCGGCAGCTTCAAAGGCATCAACCACTCCTGCTGCAAGGGGGTCTTCCGGCCCAACTACAACAAGAGCTATATTGTTCTGCCTGGCAAAGTCCACCAGCTTGTCGGTGTCACTGACGCCGATAGGGATATTTTTCCCACACTGAGCTGTGCCGGGGTTGCCCGGAGCGATATAGAGTCTGCCTAAATTTTTCGATTGAGCCAGCTTCCAGGCAATAGCATGTTCACGTCCGCCGCTGCCGATTAACAGCACATTCATAAAGCAACCTCAAATTAGATTACTATTAGCGTTTAGTTTCAATTTATTCTCTGCGGTAAAGGAAATGCTAATCTACCAAAGTCAGATGTTTTGCTCAAGTTGATTATTGATAATTGGTGATTTAGGTGGTATCCTGTTGCCGGTGTAATGGCGTAAGCCATCTTGACGATTAAGGAAGCTAAGTTATGGAATTATCCTGGCTGCTTGTTTTCAAGATAGGAGCATCTCTTGCAGGTGTTCTTGCAGGTATAGGTATGTTCTCGGAGCTTTCCTGGCCCGTGAAACTTAAGGTGACCACTACCTTGCTGGTTGGCATTATCCTGATAGGTTTTTTGGCTCCCTTAGGGACACCGGTTGAGCCGTTCGGGGTCATATCTATGCCTACCTTCGGCGGTGCAGTGACTCTGGCGGGTTTGGCAGTTTTAGCCGGCTTTATTGGCTATTTTCTTTCCTGGCCATACGGGCGAGAAATCGGCATCTTGGCGGTACCTGCCGGTCTTGCTATCTGGGCGGTGCGCGGTGGCAATATGGCAGAGCTGATGCGGCTGGCCCCAACCCTCGCCCAGCGTCAGGGGCTGTTTGCGGCACTCAAATGGGAACCAATTTTCTGGCTGGCTATTGTCGCTGCCGGATTTGGCGGCGTGCTCATCGGGCAGTATCTCGTGTCTCGTCTCTCGTCCCTCGTCCCTCGCTCTTTCGTCCTTCGTCCCTCATCCCTCGTCCCTCGTATACTCGCTGTGGTCGGCTCGGTTTTCATAGCTCAATTTTGCATCGGGATATTTGCTCAGGACGTTAGGATACCCGACCACAGATTAGGTTCGGTTATGGCTCAGCCGGCTGTCGGCCAGATTGTTTTTGCCGTATTAGTTTCGTTTGGAATAGCTGCTTTTCTTGTTAAGAAATTTCTCGACGCCAGCTATATCTGGCCAATAGTGGCTTCAGCTTTGGTAACTGGATTTGCAGTTATTACTTACATCAAGGAAGATACCTTACAATATCTTGTCGAGCACCACCCGCCGATCTTTTTCTCCAGGGTGGTTACTTCCATCTTGCCTGTGCAGATGGTGGCTTTTGGCGTATTAGGCTCAATTGCCGGCTACTGGCTGGCTGTCCGCTATAATTATTGGCGAAAACACCTATAAAAAGGCAAATTGAGGAAGAGGGGTAAATTTAATGCATCTTTTTCTTCAAGCCGCATCTTTACGGTAAGTGCATATATTTTATATGGTTACGTGCACAGAGTCCTATAACTAATCCTGGTTGCCTAAAAAAAGCAAAAATGGTTGTTTTAGGCCTCGAAATTAGCCGAAAATACTGTTGAACCCCCCTGCTTTCTTGCGAAAGCAAGAAGGGGGGTTGGCTGGATGCTGCTTTTAAGCTAAGCCGTTTCGGGATAAGAGCATATAAAAGCGTTTGGCCAACAGAGGGGCGAACAGGATGCCAGCTTTCTTCGTAAAGTAATATAGTAAGACCAGCCGACAAAAGGAGTTGAAAATGTTGGTTCTAAGCAGGCAAAAAGATGAGTCGATTATGATTGGCGACGATGTCGAGATTACCATTGTTGATGTCCGCGGGGATAAGGTTCGTCTCGGTATAGCGGCCCCGAAGGATATACCGGTTCATCGCAGGGAAGTATACGACGCGATTCAGCGCGAAAAGAGCGAGCAAAAAAAGGCTCAAAAGCAATAAGACTCACCACCCCCTAAGGGGCTGTTATCAAATTTCGCACGCTGTCCTATTTGCACTTATTTTTTTCGTTGTTTGGTAATTTTTGGCGCCTTTTTCTCAACATACCACACTAAATCGAGCCCGGCAAAAAGTTGATAGATGTCCCCTATTATTCCCTCTTCTTGAGTGTAATCTTCATCCAGATGTCTGTTAGTTCCATCTGATACTTACTTTCGAATGCGGTTTGGTCTAAAATAACTTTAATTTTGCTCTTGTACTCCTGCCTGCTAAAACCATGAAGTTCGGTGACTTTAGTTAAAATTCGGTAAATCCAAAATCCGTACTCTTTCTTTGCCTGCTCAACTCTTTCTTTAAGAGCATCGCGGCATGGGTCATATATCCACCCTTCTCCATCTTTTTTTAAAACACGATAACACTCATCAAATACCTTGACCGGCTTGTTCCAGTGATGCAGTGAGCCGGTACTGACGATAAAATCAATTGAATCATCCTCAAAAGGAAGAGCAGCAGCATTGCCAAACTCAAATCGAACATTCTCAACACTTTGCGCATGACGTCTTGCTATCTTGACCATTTGCCTGCTGAGGTCGATGCCATAAACCTGCAGCCCTGGTGCCCTCTTTGCAATCTTTATCGCCAAATACCCTGTTCCTGAGCCTAAATCGACAATGGTCCCGCTTCTTATCTTCTCAACTATGTCATCAGCTATTTTCCCTTCCGGCTTTTTAAGAATCCTGGCCGGTATGGCATCGTAAAATATAGCAGCAGGAGCTGGAATCGCTTCAAATCTGCTCTGCACATTTCTGATGAATCTTGTCAGAGACATAATTATTATTCCTTGGGGAAAAATAGAAACGTTTGTCTGTTTTAGGCCTTAGGCACGCTATTCATTTTTTTTATGGTCTTTTTAAGAGGCATTATAGAGTGTCAGTTTTCATTTCACAATCGTTTATAACGCGGACCGCCGGTGCCTTCGGGGACGGTCCATCTGATATTGTCGAAGGGACATTTTCTCTGACAGGTCTTGCAGTGCAGACAGTTTGATGGATTGGCCGGCTTTACCTGGTCGTGAACCGTCTCATATACCCCCGCCGGACAGAATGTAATGCAGGGACTGTTGAACCTCGGAGTGCATTTTTCCACACAGATATTGCTGTCTAAAATTTTAAGGTGGCTGGGCTGCTCCTCGCGATGTTTGGTTGCCGCCATTGCCGTAAAGGTGTCTTTATCGAATTGCTGGTTGGGCATAAGAGTGTATCGAGCAGCAGTCATCGCTTTGTAGTCATTTTCAATCTCAAATTTGGGCAAAAACCCGCCCAAAACAGAAAACGGCATGCCCAGCAAAGGCCCGAACTTCGCAATCGTCTGGCGGAAGTTCCTTGCCGACTTCATCTCTTTAGCAATATTCGAGCGGTCAATTAACTCGGTATATCTGGCCGCTGTAGTCCGGGGTCTGTCTAAAGTTTCAGCGATTGCCTTTGCTGCTACTGTTCCTGAATCAATAGCATTGTGCAGTCCCTTAATTTTGAGCATGTTCACAAAGCCGGCACTGTCACCAACTATTACACAATTACCTTTGCCGATAGAACCTGTTTGTGTGTCTCTTGGAATAGCATAGTATCCGCCTTCAGGAATCATTTTTGCGCCGGCCTCCAACACTATCCCGCCATTGATAAACTGCTTTACAAACTTATGATTTTTGAAGTTTGTCAGGGCATCCTGCGGATTAAAATCGTGATATTTCCAGTCGGCACCGACAATCATACCGACGGCAATATTATTATCACCAGTCGGATACATTATCCCGCCGCCGAACATCCCCGGCCCGAAAACCGGTGTCCAGATGGGATAACCCATAGCATGAACAATGCGTCCAGAAGTGAATTTACTATACTGCTTACCGCTTACCTTTATAAGTTCCTTGACACCCACCGAGTAGAGCTGAGGCGACTGTCTTTGCAGACCGGCTTTTTCTATGAATTTCTCGGTCAAAAGCCCGTCACAACCTTCGGCAAGCACAATGAAGTCGGCAGTTATGATTTCACCTTCGACGAAGTTCGGCTGCTTTTCGCCCTCTTTATCGAGACCCTGGTCAGCGAGCCTGACACCTTTTGCCATATTTGTCGATTCATCGAGAATGATATCTTCAGCCGCAAAGCCGGTCAGCACTTCAGCGCCGAGCTCTTTTGCAAGCTGGCCCATCCATTTAGTCAACTTGCTTATCGATACAATGTAGTCACCTTTGTGTATCATTTGGCCAAAACCCAGCCCGAATTTTTTGGCAAACTTAATCGCAAAGAAGATATTAAACGATATCTTCTTTCCCAGAAAAAACATCACATTATCTTTGCTGACCTTATTTGCCAACACATCTTTCGCCAACTCACTATCCTGCCATCCCGGAACAACTGAGTCCAGCAGCGTATGCAGCGGTTCAGCTTCCAAAACCGCACCGGAGAGATTGTGATTGCCCAAGTCGGCGGCCTTTTCTATTACGCAAACATCTATGTCCGGCTTCTGCGCTTTGAGCTGTATTGCACAAGACAAGCCAGCAGGACCTGCACCAACTATCAGAACCTGCACCTTGTTGTAATCTTTATCGTTTGACACTTTTTTATTTAACCTTTAACTCCTGAACCAGCTGTGGCACTATATCTTCTACGCTGCCGACAATATAGTAATCGCACTGCTTAAATATCGGAGCGTTCGGGTCGCTGTTGACGGCGATTATGGTCTGGGTATTCGCAACACCTATCATATGCTGAATGGCACCGGATATTCCCAGCGCGATGTAAAGTTTCGGCCCAACGGAGGTGCCGGTTTGCCCTACCTGGTGTATGCGTTCAACAAAGCCCTGCTCCACTGCCGCACGCGAGGCGCCTCTTTCAACCTCAGTATCCAGCTTTTTGCTGAGACAATCACAAAGTGAGCCCACAAGCCGTTCATAGTTATCCCGGCTTTGCATCCCTTTACCGCCGCTGACAATTGCCTCAACATTGAAGTTCACAACACCGGTGCCCATCTCCGTTTCTATAATTTCCAGGTTAATATCATCATCGCAAAGCCGGACTTTGTGTTTGATGACTTTGCCTGTTCTTGACTGGTCCGGCGGCAGTCTCTTCATAACCCCCGGTCTTGCCGTAGCCATCTGTGACTTTGAATCTTTCGTGCAGATAGTTGCCATAACATTGCCGCCCAGCGCCGGCCTGGTCTGCAGAAGGATAGCTATGCGGCCTGTTCGTGAACTATCCCTGATATCGAAAGAAGTGCAGTCGGCGGTAAGTCCGCAGCCAATTCTGTAGGAGACCATAGGCGCCAGCATTCTGCCCCGGGCTGTCGCACCGAACAGAACGATTTGCGGCCAGTACGTGCTGATGCAATCGGCAACAGCTTTGCGATACGCAGCCGGGTCAAATACACTCAGCAGTTTATCATCGATAATGTAGATATTGTCTGCACCGGCGGCGATTAGTTCTTTTGCCATCGGCTCGACCTTGTGCCCCGCTAAACATACGCCTACGTTGGTCTCTAAAGAGTCTGCAAGCTCGTGGGCCTTGCCTATAAGCTCAAACGTCGCCGGATGTAGTGCCCCGAAATCGTGCTCAGCGACGACCCAGACCTCGCCAGCAAAACTGGGTTCGGTCAACTGCAGGCCGTTTATCATATCCTCCAATGCTTTCTTATGGAACTGCTCGCCTGCAGCAGCAAGTATCTTTTTCTTAATGTGTTCATCAATCCGGCTGATTTCGCCAATGTTTAATTCCCTTAGTGTCCGGGATAGAATTTTAAAATCCTCGTTTTCCTTTTTTGTTCTCTCGAAGTTTCTGTCAAACCTGTCCGCTCGCCTGCTCGGCAAAACGTAGCGACTTGTTTGACCGCTGTCAGGGTGGTCAGGTTCTCCTCTGCTGCTTTTGAAGCTGTCAACAAGCAGTTTGGCTAATGATTTTGCATCGCCGAGCTGCTCACATTTTCTGGTGCTTTTGCCCGGCGGAAAAACTCGGATTACACTTGTCTTTGAGCCTTTAGCCCCGATGTGAGTCGCTTTGATATCATCACCGTTCCAGTAAATAATTTTCATCCTGTTTGCCCGTCGTGTTGCTGCGAACGTTGCAAACAGCGGATAGTCGTATTTGGCGATGGTGACCACCGCTGGTAATTTTTTGGCAGCAACTACCTGACTGCCACCGCTGATAATGCGTGTGAATTCAAAACGGCCGCCCTTGAATTCAGCCCTGGTGGTGTAGGCTATGCACGGGGCAGACATCTCCTCAGCAATTTGCGGAGGCACCTGAGCGGTATCGCCGTCCACCGATTGCATCCCGCAAACCACATAATAATCGTCATTTCCTTTGAAGAAATCTTTAACTATCCTTCTGATGGCATAGGCCAAGGGGTTTGCTGTTGCCACCGTGTCTGCTCCGCCCAGAGCTTTGTCGGTCAATAGCACCGCCATATCAGCACATCTGCTGAGGCTGTATTGCAGAACTTCTTCAGCCATCGGCGGCCCCATAGTTAAGGCAACGATTTTGCCGTCAGGGTCGGCGCTGATTTTTTTCATATAGTTTGCAAAAGCCAGCGCCTGCGAGTCCAGCTCGTTGATTACACTGGCCAAGCGGCTTCTAATGAGCGTTCCGGTCTCAAGGTCGAACGCATTGTCGGTGATTTGCGTTACGTCTGGAACCTGTTTTACCAAAACTATGTAATTACTCATATTTTGTATTGCGTATATCGTATCTTGTTTTCAGCCAACTCAAATCTCAGCGCTAAAAACTTAAAACTGCGAGCACTCTGCTGTCTGTGATATTGTTAGAGCAAACACATGCTGGGACAGCAAAGTAAATAAATATATCATTGTCCAGGATTTTTGCAAATAGTATAACTTTGCTTTTCTACGCTGCTATTTCATCGTAAAATCGTATGTGCAGCCAAAAAGTTTTATTTATAATTTATAGCTTGTTTTGGATTGTGAAATAATGTTTAATCCCGTCTTCGGTTGTGGGAAAAGTAAATGTAAGCAGGTTGAAGATTATTGTGAGGCGAACAGAAATGGCGGATTTGAAAGCGCTGGCTGATGCAATTATTAAAGGCGACCAAAATGCTGCGGTGGCAATTACCAAAGCGGCCCTTAGTGAAGGTATGGCAGCTAAAGACATTCTCGATAACGGATTAATTGCAGGTATGGACGTCGTTGGCAGCCGTTTCAAAAGGAATGAGGTCTACATACCCGAGGTCCTCATTTCCGCACGGGCAATGAAATCAGCAACGGAAATCCTCGAGCCGGAGCTTGCAAAGGCAGGCGTCGAGCCCATCGGAAAGTTTATGATAGGAACTGTGGCGGGCGACTTGCACGACATCGGCAAAAATTTAGTATCGATGATGTTAAAAGGCGCAGGATTTAATGTCATTGACCTCGGCGTCGATATTACGCCTGAGGTGTTTGTTGAGAAAGCTAAAGCCACAGGTGCCCCGTTGATTGGTATGAGCTCGCTTTTGACTACAACAATGCCTGCCCTTGATAAAACCCTCAAGGCAATGAGAGCCGCCGGCATTACCGCCAAGATTATGATAGGCGGTGCACCGGTAACACAGGGCTATGCTGATAAAATCGGCGCTGACGGCTATGCACCAGATGCCGCTTCGGCTGTCGACGTAGCCAAAAGCCTCCTCGCCTGAACGTCCCAGTCTTGCAGCAACGTAAGCTGTCTCGACGATAAAATCAAAAAGCAGCGTTAAAAAACGCTGTTTTTTTGCGCTTAATTTGGTAAAATAGACACTTGGTTATATGCGAAAGATAAAGAATCAAAATTTAGCGCAATTGTTAATGCAGCTTCATTTTACGCCCCAAAAAAAGCGCCGAAAACAGCTCGACGCCGCCGAAAAGCTCCTGGCAATTATCCAAAGCGACAAGGAATATCCTTTCGAGTTCGTTTGTTTCCATATCACTGGTTTTCACCCTAAAGCTCTGCCGGAACAGCAGCCCATAAAAGGCGATGAGCTTGCAGAGGACCTGAGGATTTTCATTGCCAAGCTAAGCAGCCAGCTTGTTCTTGCGGCGGCTTCGCAGAACCAAAAAGTTTATACCATTGAAGAACTTGCGGCTTCCTTTGACGTTTCAACAAAGACAATTCATCGCTGGCGAAAACGAGGCCTGATTGCGCGAAAATTTATTTTTGATGACGGCAAAAAACGTATCGGCTTTTTGCAATCAGCCGTCGATAAATTCCTGAAGGAAAATCCGAACCTTATTGCCAAAGCAAAAATTTTTAAGCGGCTGACGAAGAAAGAGAAACAACTGATTATAAAACAAGCGAGAGCGCTTGCATCCAAGACCACACTAAGCCGCCACCAAACCATAGACCGAATAGCAGCCAAGCTCGGCAAGGCCCACGAAACCATCAGGTACACGCTTCTAAACTACGAAAAGGCCAATCCTGATAAACCTATTTCCCACGAGCCAACCGGTGTGGTCAGCCCCGCCGAAGCTGCTGAACTCTATAAAATATTCAAACAGGGCTGCGACGTCAAAGAATTGATGAATCGCTTCGGCCGAAGTAAAAGCTCGATATACCGGCTTATAAATCAACAAAGGGCAAGGGCACTTCTGGCCAGAAAAATTGAATTCGTCGCCAGCGACAAGTTCCTTGAAGAAAATGCAAGGCAGAAGTTTCTCGCAAAACCGGTCGGTGTGGAAAAACCTCTTTCCACGAAAAGTATTGAGCCGTTGGACTTGGCCGACAAGTCTCTCCTGCCCGAGTATCTGCAGGCTTTAAGAAACACTCCTGTGCTGAATCGCGAACGTGAGGTCGAGCTGTTCCGCAGATATAACTACCTGAAATACTTGGCTTCTGCAGCCAGGGCCGGTATGAAGCCTGCGCAGGTTCACAGCGACCGGCTGAATGAAATAGAAAACTATTTGGCCGAGGCCGAAGCAATCAAAAAAACTATCATCGAGGCAAACCTCCGGCTTGTTGTCAGCATCGCAGGCAAACACGCTGCCGGCGAGACCAATTTCCAGGACTTGGTGAGTAAGGGTAATTTCGCGCTTATTAAAACAGTCGAAGAATTCGACTATACAAGGGATATCCGATTCAGCAAGACTGCCTCGTTGAACATAGCCAAAGAATATGCGAAGGTGTCCGGCAAAAGCACAGAGCTTACTCGGGAAAAAGCGGGCTCATTGGCAAATATCCTGCCGTTTTTGAAGATAGCAAAAGCGGACTCTGCAGTAATCGAACGAGCACGCCACAGTCTGGTCCAGGTTATCAAGGATGAGCTTGACCAGCGCGAGCAGTATATAATCTTAAATCATTTTGGCCTGGTCGGCTCATTGATAAGAAAAAAGAAAAAGACCCTGCAGCAAATCGGCCAGGACCTGGGCTTGACCAAGGAAAGGGTCCGGCAGCTCGAGCTGATTGCCTTGCAGAAATTGCGGAACTCCCTCAGCATCGAAGAATTCGAGCTCCTTACCGGCTAACTTTCCGCCGGAGGCCGATAAAATAGGTTCGACAAGCTCACTACAGGTTGGGTTTGTTTGGGTTTGTTTTTCCGGCGTCGGAAGGCGTGAATTATTGTCATAATTCTTTGTTATATAATGGGTTAAGTTCATTTTCGGCATTTCGGAAATTGGGTTTGTTTTGCATAATTTGTTATTTTTGATTGATTGAATTTCAGACACAAAGGCACTAAGACACAAAGAAAATTTAATCGCTGATAACACGGAATTAATTGGCCACAAAAAGGTACAAAAGGCTTTAAAGTACTGGGTAGACATATAAGGGCTTTGAATTTGTGATTGGCTTTGTTCATAGCGTTTAGAAATAATACCTCCCTCTCTTAATAGGGCGAACATGCGCGTTTGATGCGAAAATTATGGGTTTTTCGGGGGTGCGGTTTTGGGTAAGCTATTATAGCTAAAGAGATAGAAAAAATTTTGGAAAAATGGATTTTTGCTCTTACCCCCCTGCGCATTTGATTGAAGTTTTCCAAAACCCTTTTCACTTAGGCAACATTCCGTTGTAAATAAATTCCTTGATTAACCGAAGCCAGCCAAAGTCACCCAAAATATCAATGACTATTGCAACAATAATACCAATAACAATGGCACCAATAACCTTCACAATAATCTTTAATATCTTCCAGATGATGCCTTTCTTTTTCTCATCGCCGCTGGCCGGTTGCGGCCCTAAATACGGCAACGCCTCTTTTAAAGCGTTTCTAAGACGTGCGGCAGAGGAATTCAATTGGAGATTGGGTAAATGCGTAAGATTGGTGGGTTCGAGATTTTTGTCAATGGCGTTTACTTCCGCAATAAACTTATTCTGTCTCTGTTCAATCTCTTCGGCAAGACCGTCTTTCCCCTTTGCTTTCAACTTCAGGATAATCGAATCCATCCACAGCTTATCGCATATACTTAGGCGAAATTCCAAATAATGATTAGGGTGGTATTTCTTTGGCGCATTTTCACAAAATATCCGCTTAAGTTTATCCTCAAAAACGAAACCCCTATTTATCCAGTTTTCAATCGAGCCTATACTTATCCATTCTTTGAGGGCGTTGATAATCTGAATCGCTAATTGCTGCTCTTGTGTTTGGGTAGATTTGTCTTTTGCTACTTTCCGTTTGTCCATTTTTCACCTGTTTTCTTCAGGCCGGTCGTCCCGATAATTCTCAAAGTTTAAGCTATTCTACCACATTGTAAGCCAGTTCGCAGGAGAGATTTTGCCCAGATTTTCCTTGCTTGACAGCAGGAAAGGTGTATAATCATATCGCCTTTGACTGGGGGCAAAAGGCAAAGAGGAGAAGGGTATGAGAAGAGAAACACGTCTAAAGTTAATTACAATTTGTGCGGCGATAGTGCTTTTCGGTTCGGGTTACGCAAGGGCGGGAACGTGGACTACCCTGGACTATCCGGGGGCTATCTTTACACAAATAGGTGGTATTAGTGGGGGGAGCGTTGTTGGAATGTACAGGGACAGTTCCAATAATGTCCACGGTTTTCTCTACAATGGGACAAGCTGGACTACCTTGGACTATCCGGGGGCCGAGATGACCGAGGTGCGCGGCATTAGCGGCAGCAGCGTTGTTGGAGGGTACTGGGACAGTTCCGGTGGCCCACACGGTTATCTCTATGACGGAACAAACTGGACTGCCTTGGAATATCCCGGGAGCGTTCAAACACGGGCATTTGGTATTAGCGGTGGGAGCGTTGTTGGAATGTATAGTAACAGTTCCGGTTATAATCACGGTTTTCTCTACAATGCTGGAAACTGGACTACATTGGACTATCCTGGGGGTGAGGGGACACAGGCATTTGGTATTAGCGGCAGCAGCGTTGTTGGAATGTACGGGGACACCGGTGATAGCCGTGGTTTTCTCTACAACACTGGAAACTGGACTAACTTGGACTATCCCGGGGCGCGTGGTACTTACATATCTGGTATTAGCGGCAGCAACGTTGCTGGAGGGTACTACGACAATTCCGGTTTATACCACGGTTTTCTCTGTAACGGTGGAAACTGGACTACCCTGGACTATCTGGGGGCGACTGAAACAGCTATATTTGGTATTGACGGCAGCAATCTTGTTGGCGAGTACTCACTTGGTGATACTCCGTATACTCAGCATGGCTTTATTTATACCATTCCCGAACCCGCCACGCTCCTGCTTCTTGGCCTCGGTGCGGTGATTTTAAGAAAACGTAAAAAAAGGAAATAACCCGCCAACGTAAAGTTGGGGGCTTACGGATAAAGGCAGGATTTCGGATTAACCAGTGCTTATTTTCAGGAAACCGGCCCTAATTTGTGTCCTGGAGCAATGGTATATAACCGCTTTTTCGGCTTGGTGTTAATATGAGAAACAACTATCCGGCCGACAAAAATTATATGGTCGCCTGCTTTTGTTTCAGAAACGAGTCTGCATTCAAAATTGGCGACGGCATCGTCGAGCAGGACCGAATCAATTCTTTTGGCTGGTGTGGTCTTACAAGGAAATTCGGCGAATTTATCAGTTACCCTGCCTGAGTGCGAACCGAAGAATAGAGCAGCATCGGCCATCTTTGCTGACGGGTAGCAAATTGTAAAACATTTTGAGTGCCTGATAGTTTTGATTGAATAGTGCCCCTTATAGACAGCTATCACCATCATTGGCGGTTCGCCCGATGCCAGCATTGTCCAGCCCAGCGTTACAGGATTTGCCTTGTCGAATTTGTCTTTTGCAATTGCGATGACGACTTGTTCGGGGTATCTTGTTTTTATCGCCTTTTCGAAATTAGTCTTTTTTTGCATTGCCGACCTCCCAAAATCTTTTTATATTTGTTCTCAAGAGCTTACCACCGTGATTGTACATTTGACAGTTTTTTAAACAAGGAGAAACCGATGGGAACAATCGGCTTTATCGGCAGCGGAAATATGGCTGAGGCCCTGATAAAGGGCATAATCGCCGCAGGAATTTACAAACCTGAAAATATCTTTGTAAGCGATATCCGCCCACAGCGCCTAAAACAGCTCGCCAAAAAGTATAAAGTCAAGCCGGTCAAGGACAACCGTGAGCTTGCAGGTAAAGCAGATATTGTCGTTTTGAGCGTCAAGCCGCAAAGTATGACCGAGGCACTGGAGAGCATAAAAGACGCAATCAGCGGCAGAAAGCTGGTTATATCTATTGCGGCAGGCGTGAAAACCAGTCGTATCACCGATGTTCTGGGGAATGTGGCGATAATCCGCGCAATGCCAAATACGCCCGCTTTAATCGGCGAAGGGGCCAGCGCGTTGTTCGCTAACGCTAAAGCAAAACCGATGCTCAAAAAGGCAAAAGCTGTATTTTCAGCAGTTGGGCAGGCAGTTGTCGTTGACAACGAAGACCTTATCGATGCGGTAACGGCTGTCAGCGGCAGCGGTCCCGCTTACTATTTTCTGTTGATGGATGAAATGATAAAAGCAGCTGTCGAATTGGGTCTACCAAAGACGGTAGCGAAAGATTTAGTACTACAGACCGCTAAAGGCGCCGGCCTGCTTGCAGCCGAAGCTGATAAAACCGGTGAAAGCCCCGCTGAACTTCGCAGAAAGGTTACCTCGCCTGGCGGTACAACCGAGGCGGCACTAAAGGTTTTGACAAAAGGCAAATTTGGCCCACTGATTGGGGCGGCTGTCAAAAAAGCCCGCGACAGAAGCAAAGAGCTGTCGGGCTGACCTACTCGATGACAATTGCTTCGGCGGGACACTCATCAGCGGCCTGCTGAACAGCCTCCTCAAATTCCGGTGGAACCTCATCAACAGTAACCTGTGCCATATCCGGCCCCATCTCAAAGACGTCAGGACAGGTATCTACACATAATTCGCAGGAAGTACAGGTATCTTCGATTCTGACTTTCATGATAAATCCCCTTGGAAATCGATTATTTACTATTGATTATTTATTATTGATTACTTATCATCAAGAAGAACATTAAAAATAGTCAATAGAAAATAGTCAATAATAAATTTTTTGGCCGGGTCCCATGCAGGCCGAGCCCGTGAATCTGGTCAGGCGGGGAACCGAGCAGCCATAGCGTGTGCCTGGCTGTGCCGTGGCAAACCCGGCCACCTATTATTGATTGATTATTGATGATTGAATATTGAAAAATGGACAGCGAGGAACTCAGAAAACGAACAAAGGATTTTGCGCATCGCCGCGTAAAGCTCGCAATGGCGTTACCAGATACGCCCATAGGCAGACATGTTCGCTCGCAGTTAATAAGATGTGGTACTTCAGTAGGTGCTAATTATCGTGCAGCCTGTCTTGCGCAGTCAAAAACTGATTTTGCCTTTAAGTTAAGCATCGTGGCAGAAGAAGCCGATGAATCCGCATTTTGGCTTGAGTTTATAATTTGCGAGAAGCTGCTCAGCGAAAAGTTGGTTGTTTCATTGCTCAAGGAAGCGGAGGAACTTACGAAAATTTTCATTAAGTCGAGGAAGACGGTGAAGAACAGGTCGCCTGAATTTGCTGTCAGGCAATAAATTATCAACAATCAATTATCAATAATCAATATCTATGGCATATACGGTTTTAGCCAGAAAATACCGGTCGCAGAGGTTCGATGACGTCATCGGCCAAAACCCTATCGCTCAGACACTCAAAAACGCTATAAAAACCGGCAAGGTCGCACACGCTTATCTGTTTGCCGGCACCCGCGGCATCGGCAAAACAACTATGGCACGGGTTCTGGCAAAATCTCTCAACTGCCTTGCCGTCGAGGCTCCCACCACAGAGCCATGCTGCAAGTGTGATAGCTGCGTCGCAGTTAATCTCGGCGAAGATATCGACGTTATCGAGATAGACGGTGCATCAAACAACAGTGTCGAGGAGGTCCGCAGGCTGCGTGAGAACGCAATTTACCGGCCTGCACGGACAAGATTCAAAATCTATATTATAGATGAAGTACACATGCTCAGCACGTCGGCATTTAATGCGCTGCTGAAAATACTGGAAGAGCCGCCCAGTCACGTTAAGTTCATTTTCGCAACCACCGAGCCGAACAAAGTTATCCCCACAGTTCAGTCCCGCTGCCAGAGATTCGATTTTACCAATATAAATCCTAACCTTATCGCCGGCCAGCTCAAATCCATACTCGAACAGGAAAAAATAAAATACGAAGAGGATTTAATTTTACCCCTGGCAAAAATGGCAAATGGCTCGATGAGAGATGGCCTGAGCCTGCTGGATAGATTAATAAGCACCGGTGTCGAACCCCTGACCGCCGGGCTGCTTGAGGAGTTTCTCGGCTGTCCGAACAGTGAAAAAATCTATAATCTTATCGCCAAAATCGGCGACAGCGATGCCGCCGGAACACTTACTGCGACAGAGGATTTAATCAACGCAGGTCTGGGCGAGGTGCAGCTTGTCGATTCGCTTATCGATTATATGCGAGATTTAATGGTGATAAAATCTGCAGGGACCGAAAGCGAACTTTTGGTTTTGACCGCTGAACAACGGCAGCAGGCCAGCCGGTTAGCCGAAAAATTTGATGTCGCAGCCCTTGTTTACAATATAACCACACTTGAAAGATTACGATGGACACTCAAAAACAGCGACACGCCCAGGGCACTTTTAGATGCTTCGCTGCTGCGATTTACCTTAAGCGAGCATTTCCTGAACGTCGATGAGCTTCTTTCACAGTTGAAGGCCGGCCCCACTCGTCAGGGCGTAGGCCCTGCCGTAGTCCCGATAAAAAAAAAGCAAATAGTCGACCATAACATAACCAGCACCGCTACAGGGAAACCAACTGAGCCTGCAACAGATAAAAAAATTGATTTGCCCCGGTTAAATGACATACAGTCAATAAAAAGCCATTGGCAAAATGTTTTAGAAATCATCGCCGCCAGACTCGGCGGAGGCAGCGGAGGATTGTTAGCTTCTGCTGAGCCGACTCGATTTGAAGGGGGCCTATTGACAATTACTTTCCCGGCTTCTGCTGAAATGCAGAAAAAAATGTGTGAAAGTAACAGCCGAGCGGCACAAATACAGTCTTTATTAAGTGAACATTGCGGAACAGACATAAGGTTGAAGTTTGAAACGGCTGCCGATGAGCAGACGCAGACAGCTCCTGCCCCAAACCAGCCCAAAACCACCGGCCAAAGGAGAAACGAGCTGATTAACGACCCGGCGGTCAGAACCGTCCTGATGGGACTCGACGCAACTATCACCGGCATCGATGAAGACCAACAGGGCGGCGGCTCCCCTTAGGGGCCCCTAAGGGGGGTCCCTCAATACCGCGAAACATTTACCTCGGTCATAGTGCCGGTAACGAGAAAGATTATTCGTTCGCAGATATTCGTTACGCGGTCGGCAATCCTCTCAAGATTATGTGCAGCCCAGATAAGATAAGTTGCTGTGGTGATTGTTTGAGGGTTTTTAATCATATATCCTAAAAGCACATGATATACCTGCTCATAGAGTAAATCGACATCGTCATCCTTGCGGCAGATTGCCTCAGCAGCCTGTGCGTCACGTCTTACAAACGCATCAATGCTTTTCTTGAGCATACCGACAGCTTTCTCGGCCATTCGGGGAATATCAACCAGTGGTTTAAGGAGCGGTTCGCTGCCATGCATAATCACGATTTTACCAATCCCTTCAGCGTGGTCACCCATGCGTTCGAGTTCGGTAACTATGTATAAAATAGCTACAATCTCCCGCAAATCGCTTGCGACCGGCTGCTGCGTGGCAATGCAATCGATGCACTTCTCCTCAATATCCCATCGCTTCTTGTTAATAAGCATATCATCGGCAATGATACGCTTGGCCTCATCAGCATTGAGGATTTTGAGGGCTTCTACTGAGCGGTTGATGGCAGCAATGACCATTTCGCCCATTTCTGTAACTTCTTTTTCAAGTTCCTTGATATACTTAATAAAGCTTTCTCTGACCATAATTAGCTCCAATAAAATTAGCCGAAGCGGCCGCTTATATAGTTTTCGGTAAGTTTTTCTTTCGGGTTAGTAAAAACCTGCCTTGTATCTCCAAATTCAATAAGCTGCCCCAGATACATAAACCCCGTGTAATCCGAGACTCTGGCAGCCTGCTGCATGTTATGAGTTACAATTACCAGTGTATATTCCTGTTTCAATACCCGCAACAAATCCTCGATTTTAAGTGTCGAGACAGGATCCAGCGCCGAGCACGGCTCATCAAGCAGGATTATCTCAGGCTTCAAAATCAGGACCCTGGCGATACAAAGCCGCTGCTGCTGTTCAAGAGTAAGCGTGCGGGCATTTTTTCTAAGCTTATCTTTGAGCTCCTGCCAAAGCCCAACGTGCTCGAGGCCGTTCTGAATGGCCTGCATAATTTCGTCTTTTTTATTCAGCATGCGATGTATGCGCAGGCCAAATCTAAGATTATTGTAGATTGACAGGTCAAAGACGTTAGGTCTTTGAAAGACCATTCCAACTTTTCTGCGCAGGAAAATTAAATCGGTATTTGGGTCAAGGATATTACGGCCGTCAATAACTATCCTGCCCTGAACTTTTGTGTGTTCGATAAGGTCATTCATTTTGTTAAAGCAGCGCAGCAGCGTGGATTTGCCACAGCCGGAAGGGCCAATTATAGCGGTAATATTCTGCGCCGGAATCTTTATGTTTATGTCCTGCAGCGACAGAAAATCGCCATAGTAGAAATTCAGACCAACTGTTTCGATTTTTGGTGCAAATTCCATAATTACCCAAATCTGCCGGTTATATAATCGTCTGTGCGTTTATCACCAGGATTAGTGAAAAGCTCAGCCGTTTCACCGATTTCAATCAGCTCTCCCATCAAAAAGAAAGCACATCGCTCACTTACCCGTGCTGCCTGCTTGGTGTTATTTGTCACTAATATCTGCGTATAGTCTTTCTTCAATTGCTGCATAGCATCTTCAATTTTTGCCGTTGAGATAGGGTCAAGCCCTGAGCAGTGTTCGTCATAGAGAACCACATCTGGTCCGACGGCGAGCGTCCTTGCTATGCAGAGCCGCTGCTGTTGACCGCCGGACAGTTTCACCGCCGGCTCGTTGAGGCGGTCCTTGACCTCGTCCCAAAGATATGCTTTTTTCAAAGCGTCTTCAACAATCTGATTGACCGTGTCTTTGTCGGTAATGCCGTGAACTTTGGGGCCGTATGCAATATTGTTATAAATGCTTATAGGCAGCACCTGAGGCAGAGCAAAAATAATGCCAATCTTCTTTCGCAAGATACTATCATTTATGCTTTTGAGGTTCTGGCTTGCGAGAAAAATTTCGCCGCTTTGCGAGTATGAGGTATTAAGATAATTAAGTCTGTTTAATGCCCGCAAAAAGGTTGTTTTCCCACTGTTAGCCGGCCCAATAATCCCAAAAATCTCGTTCTTATAGATTTCCAGGTTTAGATTTTTCAAAACCTGTAGCGGGCCGAAATAGCAATTTAAGCTCACAGTTTTTATTATCGTCTCTTTTACCATAGTTTCTTTTTTCTAAACTGTGCACGAAGGATTATGCTTACTAAATTCATCAGGAACACCAGTGCTATAAGGACAAAGCACGTGGCGAAACTAAGTTCGACTGGTATATTCGGCACCTGCGTGGCAATTACATAAAGATGGTATGGCAGCGCCATAACCTGGTCGAAAACCGAACGCGGCAGACGAGGTAAATAAAACGCAGCAACCGTAAAGAGGATTGGGGCTGTTTCTCCTGCCGCCCTGCTTAGACTTAAAACAGTCCCGGTGAGAATGCCGGGTATCGCATAAGGCAATACGCAATACCGCACGGTCTGCCACCTGGTAGCTCCCAGGGATAAGCTGATTTCTCGGAAGCTGACAGGTACCGATTCGAGGGCCTCTTTAGTAGCAGTAATGATGACAGGCAAACTCATTATGGCCAACGTCAATGAGCCGGCGAGAATGGATGTGCCTAACTTCAAAAACAGCACAAACAGCGTAAATCCGAAAAGGCCATACACAATGGATGGAATTCCTGAAAGATTTACGACAGACAGCTTAATCGAACGTGTGAAGAAATTGTCCCTGGCATATTCGACAAGGTAAATCGCAGACAATACACTCAAAGGCAAAGAAAACAGCATCGTGCCGACCACCAGCACAATGGTGCCGACTATTGCAGGAAAGATGCCGCCTTCTTTCATTCCGTTGCGGGGTGCTTGTGTGATGAATTCCCAATTTATAGCGCCGATACTATTTTTGACTATGTAGAAGATTATCAGCAGAATTGGTATGACAACAAGTAGCGTAACTAATCCGAGGACAGAGAAGGCAATTTTTTCGCGAATCTTCGCAGCGTTCATTTTCTTGCCCTCCGCAGACAACTGTCCGCTATGAAATTTATTATAAAGGTTATTATAAACAGGACCAGACCAACGGCAAAAAGGGCGAAATAATGTTCTGAGCCGCTGACGGTTTCACCCATTTCACCGGCGATTGTGGCCGTAAGCGTCCTCAACGGCTGCAGGATAGATACCGGCACAACAGGTGAATTGCCGGTAACCATCATTACAACCATCGTTTCACCGATGACCCTGCCGATTCCCAGCATCACCCCGGCGATAATGCCGGACGAAGCGCAAGGCAGGACGATTCGCCACAGTGCCTGCCACCTCGTAGCCCCCAGTCCAAAGGCCGCCTCCTTATAAGTTCTCGGCACACCAACCAGGGCGTCCTCGGAAATGCTGATAATCGTTGGTAGTGCCATAAAAGCCAGTAGCAAACTTCCGGTCAGTCCACACATACCGGTAGGCAGTGCAAAGGTATGCTTCAGAAACGGGCTTAGCCACACAATGCCGATGAATCCTAAAACGACGCTCGGAATCGAGGCCAGAATCTCGACCAGCGACTTTAAGATATGCTTTAGAGACTTCGGGGCGACCTCGGCAATGAACATAGCTGCCGCAACGCCCATAGGCACACAGATAACGATGGCCCCGACTGTAACGTATATGGAACCAAGCAAAAGCGGCACAATACCAAACTTGGGCGGCTCGGAAATGGGCAGCCAATTCCTGCCAAACAAAAATTCCCCCACTCGATATGCACCGAATAAAGATAAAGAATCTCGCAGCAAAAATAGAAATATCAAAAATACAAAAATGATGACCAGCAGGCCGCTTAGCCTGATGAACGATTCTATAACGTATTCGCTAATCTTTCTGGGCATTTAGCGTCCTCTCGTCCCTTTTTTCTCGTCCCTCATCCATCCCCCCTCGTCCATCGTCTCTCTTCCCTCTTCTCTCGGTCTCGATAGGCACAAAGCCGGTCTCTATGAATTGTTGCTGACCTTTTGGGCTTAAAGTGAAATCAATAAACAGTTTTGTGACCCCTTGCGGCTCACCGTTGGTGTAAAAGTATAGCGGCCGGGAAAGTGGATATGTCTTTTTAATCACATTGTTAACATCCGGAGGATAAAACTCACTGCCCTTCCCGGCTACGGCACGCTCCGCCGTGACGAGAGCCAAAAGTAATGGTTTTGTCCGCTCCGAGACATACCCCATACCTAAATAGCCGATAGCAGCTTCATTCGCCGCGACCTCTTCAACAATTGTCTGTGAAGAAGTCAAAAGTAGTGTCTGCGGAGAGAATTCTTCAGGGCTGTCTTTTTTGCCAAGCCGGACCACTTCTTCCTTGAAATATATATGTGTTCCGGAACTGACTTCGCGAGAGAGCGTTACGATAGGAAGGTCTTTGCCGCCGAATTCTTTCCAGTTGGCGGCCTTTCCGGTAAATATCTTATGCAAATCCTCAATCGTCAGTTTATCAACTGGGTTGTCCTTATTCACGATTACCGCAACGCCATCGTGTGCAACTGTAAATTCTTTGGGAAAGACGCCTCGTTTTTCGGCTAATTCTATTTCCTTGGGCTTCATTTCGCGAGAGGCTGTTGCCACATCACAGGTCTTGTTTATCAGCGACGCAATTCCGACGCCGCTGCCGCCGCCGGTTACCGCCACAAAGATGTGTGGGTACTCTTTCATAAACTCTTCAGCGGTTTTCTGTGCTGCGTTAACGATGGTATCCGACCCTTTGACCTGTATAAAGCCCACCGGCTCATTCGGGTCAACCTCTTCGCCGCAGCCGGCCGCGAAAAACATTACCAAAACTATCAATGTAAGTTTCAGCACGATATTCATAGAGCAAAACATTGTAATAACTGGTTATTTTCCTTGCAAGGGTAGGGTTGACATTTTAGTCTGACAAGCATTATAGTAGCCGTTATCTATAACTCGAATACAGAAAGTCTGATATATTATGAGCAGTGTTTATACGGAGAGTTTGAACAAACTTATTGAGGAATTCGGCAAGCTGCCGGGGGTTGGGCCTAAAACGGCGGAACGGCTGGCTTTTTATATATTAAAAGCTGAACCGGCTGAAGCTATGGCACTTGCTGATGCAATCCGTAATGTAAGGAACAAAATTAAGCGATGCGAAATCTGCTACAATCTTTCGGAGGGCAAAGTTTGTCAAATTTGCTCCGATACGCGCAGGGATAAAGAACTAATTTGCGTTGTTGAACAGCCAAAAGATGTAATAGCCCTTGAGAAAACAGGCACCTGCAAATGGGTCTATCATGTTCTCGGCGGCCACATCGCACCGCTTGAAGGAGTCGAGCCGGGCGATTTGACTATCGAGCAGCTTGTCAAACGAGTCCACAAAGGCGGGGTCAAAGAGGTAATAATGGCGACCAATCCCAATATGGTCGGCGACGGCACAGCCCTTTATATAAGCTCGCTGTTAAAAGATACCGGCGTGAAAATCACCCGCCTGGCAAGGGGGCTGCCCACCGGCAGCACTATTGAATATGCAAGCGGTAAAATGCTTACCGACGCTATAATCGGCAGACAGCAATTATAGTAATTTCCATCTCCTAAAAGTTTTGAATTGCCCCCAAATATTGCCTGAATCTTCTGGCAAATTTATGATATAATAGACTTAGCTGAAGGTTTTCTAATCAGCGGGGCTATTTAAAGCCACAATTGTTTATACTTTGTATATGGGCAAGCTCGGTATCTCCTAAATATACCAGAGGCGGGAAAAGGAGTTTTGGGTGAACTTATGAAATTTGGAATGGAAGCACAAATGCGGGCGGAGCAGCAAATGAAGCTTGCTCCCCGTATGATTCAATCGATGGAGATTCTCCAGCTTTCAATCCTTGCACTTCAGGAGAGAATAGAACAGGAGCTCAACAGCAATCCTGTTTTGGAAATGGAGGAACCGTCAAATCCCGAGGGTGCCAGCCCTTCTGAACAGCAGTCTCAGGATGATATTGGCGAAAAAGATTTAGTTGTTGACCCTGACAACAATAAAGTTCAGGACTTTGAACGCCTTGATGGTCTTGACGACGATTACGACGACTATATGAGCAGGGGCAAGGTCTTCCGCCGCCGAACCAGTCCTGATGAACACGACAGAAAACTCGAGGTGATAAATAATACCGCTGCGCCGCCTCAATCGCTGCACGAACACCTGGCAGGGCAATGGCAGCTGGTCGAGGCTGAAGACGGAGTAAAAAAAGCCGGCAGCGCCATCATAGATTATATCGACGAAAGAGGGTATCTGACTGTAAGACTGGAGCAGTTATACAGCAAAGACAGAGCCGATTTTACCCTCGATGATTTGAAACAGGCTCTGCAGCTTGTGCAAAGGCTGGAACCGCCGGGCGTTGGTGCACGCGACCTGCGGGAATGCCTGCTTATCCAGATGGCACAAAGCAGCGAAGATATGAGCTTTGAGCAGCGTCTGGTTTCCGAGCATATGGACGAGCTGCTTGAAAATCGCCTCCCCTGTATCGCCAAGAAAATGAATTGCAGCGTTGAAGAAATCAATCGGGCCATTGAGCGTATGAGTAAGCTTGACACCTCGCCCGGTCTGCAAATCGGAATAGACCGCAATAACCCCATTACCGCCGACGTAATAGTGCAATATCTGGATGATTCGAATGACTATTCTGTGCGATTGGCTGATTCTGATTTGCCGACCTTGAGAGTAAACAGCTACTATGCAAAAATGGCAAAAGACGCCAAGGTTAATGAAAAAACAAAGCAGTTTTTGCAGAATAATATCCGCTCTGCTCAATGGGTTATAGACGCAATCGAGCAGCGAAAGAACACATTGCTCAAAGTTGCAAGGACGGTGGTCAAATTCCAGCGAGATTTTTTCGAAAAGGGCCAGCTATATCTTAAGCCGCTGCCGATGTCGAAAATCGCAGATGAAGTCGGCGTACATCTGGCGACTGTATCTCGTGCTGTGGCAGGTAAATACATTCAGTGCTCGTGGGGGATATTGCCGCTGCGAAAATTCTTTAGCGGCGGCACCGAAGACGCCGAAGGCCAGGAACATAGTTGGGAAGCCATAAGGGCCAAACTCCAGCAGATTATAGACGCTGAAGATAAATGTAAACCCTTAAGTGACGACCAGATACGTAAAAAGTTAGCGGAAGCCGGGATTAATAATCTGGCCAGGCGAACCATCGCAAAGTATCGCAAACTGCTCAAAATCCCCACCGCGAGATTCAGGAAAAAATACTAACTTTCCGTTTTAAAAGCACGTCCATCATTCTCGTTAAATCCTTTCCAGAAAAAGAGTTAGGTGTGGACGGACCGGGTCCCCTGTTCTCGGCCAAGTTGCAGCACCCGGGGATCTGCCCCATTCGACTGCGCTCAGGGTTAAAAGCTGCGCTCCGAGGGTGAGTTAAGATAGGCAAAACGGGCAAAATGGGATAGCACCAAACGCGCAAGTTCGTGTTTGAAACGGTTGAAAACGGTCAAAAGTTGTAGAAAAATTTGGAAAAATATATGGAAAAGTGAGAAAAATGTATAGAAACGGTTGAAAATAATCGACAATTTTTTACCCCCCCTGCGCATTTGATTGAAATTTGGTAGCCACGAAGAAATTAGTTAATTGGTTAATTAGTTAATTGGTTAAATGTTGCCACAAGTTGCCCAGATTAACAAAGAGCGGAAGAGCGGAAGAGAGAAAAGACTGGGTCCCAGATAAAGGAGTTCTGGGATCTTCGCTGCGATTCGAGGAGGCAGACAGAGAAAATTTTTTGACTTTACTTGAACCATATATTACTATATGAGTATATAGTCATATAGTTATCAGGTTTTGAGGTGCCCTATGTTAAACAAGCAGAAAAAGATGTTGTTTGAAAAACAGGCGGAGATTGCCAAGGCGATAGCACATCCGCTGCGGATAGCGATTCTGGATTTTCTAAAAGATGGTGAGCAGTGCGTTTGCGATATTGCAGAGCATATCGGCTCAGAGCAATCAAATGTTTCAAAGCATCTTTCGGTAATGGTTAAGGCAGGCGTACTGGAATGTCGCAAGGAAGGGCTCAAAGTTATCTACAAGCTGAAGACTCCCTGCATTCTCGATTTCTTTTCGTGCACAACCGCTTGTTTGAAACAACAGCTCAAAGATAACAAAAAGTTGCTCAGCGTAATGTAATTTGGGAGTTTTGCTGTAAACCGTTGAGAAAGGAAGTATTATGAAGCGAGAATTAAAAATTTTTGCAGCACTCGCTGCCATTTTTATTGTGGCTTACGCTTTACCGTTGAGCAATCCCAAGATTCAGCAGGCGATACAGGAGGCATTTCGGCTGCTTCAGTGGTACGCACGCAACCATACTCTTGCGTGCATTGTGCCGGCATTATTTATTGCAGGCGCAATTATCACATTTCTATCGCAGGAGTCTGTGATGCGATATCTGGGGCCAAAAGCAAATCCGGTATTAGCTTACGGCATCGCATCGGTGTCGGGCTGTATCCTGGCTGTGTGCTCGTGCAGCGTTCTGCCAATGTTTGCGGGTATATACCAGTTAGGCGCCGGACTTGGTCCTGCGACGGCGTTTTTGTATTCTGGGCCGGCAATAAATGTCCTTGCGATATTTTTGACTGCCCGCGTGCTGGGTTTTGACATCGGCCTTTGGCGCGCTGTCGGCTCAATCGTCTTCGCAGTAGTAATCGGCGTGCTGATGGCGGTGATATTTCGGAAAACCGAGAAGGCCAAAGTTGAAGCTGCGATGCAAATGCCCGAACAGGGGAAACCTTCCCGTCATATAGCGAAAAACGGAATATTTTTAGCCACGATGGTTTTATTTCTCATTTTTTCCGACTGGTTCAATCCTGGCAATGTTACCGTTACGACCGCTGACGGCCAGACTTTTAATGCCGTTGTGCTGAACGAAACAAAGGACGCTGTGCGTTTTCAGCTTGAGGAGGATTTTGGCGATTTGAAAGCCAACGACAAGTTAAACCTGCCAAAATCCGATATTACAAAAACGGCTGACCGCCCGAGCTGGGTTATGACGGTTTATCATCTTCGCTGGTATCTGGCGGGGACGTGCGGATTGGCAGTGTTCCTTATGGCGTTGGGGTGGTTTGAAAAAGATGAGCTACGTCTGTGGATGTCGAACACATGGGACTTTGCAAAGATGCTTGTGCCGCTGCTTTACGGCGGCGTTTTTCTCGTAGGTTTTATCAGCGTTTTGATTCCTGAAAAACAGGTCGCCCAATGGGTTGGTGACAATAGCTTAAGGAGCAACCTTGCCGCCAGTGTAATTGGCGCATTCTGGTATTTCGCAACGCTGACCGAGATACCCATTACACAGGCGCTTATGGGTCTGGGTATGCACAAAGGGCCGGTGCTTGCGTTATTGCTGGCGGGGCCTGCCTTGTCGCTGCCGAGCATGATTGTTATCCAGAGAATCATGGGCACATTAAAGACGATTGTCTTTGTGGCTCTTGTGGTTGTAATGTCAACGATTGTCGGGATGATTTTCGGGGCATTTTGGGGATAAATGGATGACCGAAATTAGAAAAAGTGAACCTGCGGTCGGCTATCCGCCGGAAGAAGGTTGTTACCTTCGCGGCAACGATTATTCGCCGGTTGCGGTAGTCGTGATTTTGCGCTGGAGGCGGGAGCAGACGCCGGCGGATATTGAAAATTTGGTTAGAGCAGGTGTGGAGAGTGGGGCTGCTTTGAGTGGCACATTGCAGACGGAAAATGTAGGATTGGAAAAAGTAATTTGCAATATAGTTGCCAACCCCAACATCAGGTATCTTATCGTGTGTGGTCCGGAGTCCCCCGGCCATCTGGTTGGCGATTGTATTAGAGCTTTATATGAGAATGGAATTGATGAAAACCGAAGAATAATTGGAACAAAGGCACCTGCACCTTATCTTTTTAATATTCCTAAGCATTGGATAGATAGATTTATAGAGCAGACTAAATTAATTGATTTGGTTAACGAAGGAACGCCGGAGATTATTAAAGACGCAGTGTGGTCCTGTTATCAGGAAAAACCAACAAGATTTAGAAACTATGAACTTTTTGATATTGGAGCGTATGAAGGAGAGCCGATTTGTGGAAAAATTACGTGGAAAATTACAAATCCCGCTTACGCCCCAAAGAATGAACGAGAACAGGATGCTTTGGAAAAAATGCAAAAACTGATGGAAAAATTAAGAAGAAGAAAGTCATGAGCGTAAAGAAGAAAAAGATGGTTAAGACCGATAGGGATAATTCATTCGCCCTTCAAGCAGGCCTGCGGCACGCCGACTCAGCCGACCTACGCAGATGGGGCCGGAGGTTGCTCTCCGAGAGTGTTTAACAAAACTTGATTGAGAAGAACAAAAATAAAAGCTAAACTCTGAAAAGGAGGCAAAATTATGCCATGGTTAACAGGGTATCCGAGAGAAAAAATAGGCTGGTTCCCAAAGGTTGACTTGGAAAAATGCGTCAAATGTGGGATGTGTATGAACTGTGGGAGAAATGTTTATGACTGGACCAAAAATGGCCCCGTGGTAGCAAGGCCAAATAATTGCGTTGTAGGCTGTACTTCATGCGCCAATCTTTGTGCAGGAAAGGCTATCACATTCCCCGATATTAAGACCATAAGAGAGATTTACAAAAGAGAAGGGATATGGGCCAAAGTCAAACAACAACTGGAACAGGAAGGTAAACTAAAAACCAACAAATGACACCAATATAAGTGAACGAAACAACCAAACAGCGATGCAAAAAGCTTTAGAACTAAAACCGATTGGAATTATTCATTCGCCTTTCAAGCAGGCAGCGGGAACGCCGACTCAGCCGGGCTTTGCCAGTGGCACCGAGGGGCAAGTCGAAATTTTCTCCGAATACGCTGCGGGCTTGAAGGATTTGGAGGGCTTCGAGCGAATCTGGCTGGTTTACTGGTTTGACCGGGCGACTGAAACGAAACTGATTGTAAAGCCTTTCAGGGACAGTTCGGAACGCGGGCTGTTTTCCACACGAGCGCCCTGCAGGCCGAACCCCATCGGCATCTCCTCCGTAAAACTCGTAAGGATCCAAAATTGCACCCTTTACGTTGCCGATATTGATATCTTAGACCAAACACCTTTGCTCGATGTGAAACCTTATGTTCCGAAATTTGATTGCTTTGAAGTTGAACGCCTCGGCTGGCTTGCTGCCGGCCCGCCGGTTACAAAGTTCGCGGATAACAGGTTCTGCAAACCACAAACTCAGGAGGAAAAACAATGAAGAAAATACAGATACTTGGAACGGGTTGCCCGAAATGCAAAGCATTGACGCAAAACGCCGAAGCCGCCGCAAAAGAACTCGGCATCGAATACCAAATCGAAAAAGTAACGGACATCAATGAGATTATGAAATTCGGCGTAATGATGACGCCGGGGCTTGCGGTTGACGGCCAAGTAAAGACCGTTGGAAAGGTTGTTTCAACTGAAGATATCAAGAAGATACTTTCTTAATGTAAGTGAAATTGATGGATACATAAATGACCAATGAATATACAATCCTTTCACTGCAATGCCCTTGCAGTGGTGGGCCCGGAAATCCAATACTGCTACTTGTGGTAGTTGCAGGGTTGTGGCTTTTATTTAACTGGATAAAAACATTAATAAAATCTAAAGGAAATTCGTTTATGAATAAGGCAATGAAGATTGTAATTGTTATTGCTTTGATTTTGGTTGTAGGAGTAGTTTTCGCCTTAAAGCAAAAAGACAAAGGTCAGAGCCTTGAACCTGCTGCAGTAACAAATTCCGAAGAAACAATAACAGAAAGCAGTCAGAGAAACTCAAAAAATGCAGAAGTGATAGCCAATCTACCTCGACTTGTAGATTTGGGGGCTGATAAATGTATCCCCTGCAAGATGATGGCGCCGATACTTGAAGAGTTGAAGAAAGATTATGACGGAACTATCAATGTGGAATTCATCGATGTCTGGAAAGAGCCGGACAGGGCCAAAGAGTATGGAATATCGATTATTCCAACCCAGATATTTTTTGACGCTTCCGGCAAAGAGCTTTTCAGACACGAAGGATTCTTCTCAAAAGAAGACATTCTCGGCAAGTGGAAAGAGTTCGGAATAAATCTTGAAGGAGGAAAACAAAATGAAAGCAATGAATAGTATCTTAACCAGCATTATTTTTCTGGCTGCTGTTACAATTTCACCGTGCTTTGCGCAGCAACAGGCCAGTGAGGACACAAAGACAGTAGAGCAGCTATATCCCAATCTCGCGGCGGGCATACTAACTTATGCCAAAGCAGGTGTCCTGCAGGACGGCGTTTTACTTAAGACAGCGGATATTCAGATCGCTCAGTCAGATATTGATGCGGTCATAGCAAAGCAGCCACCGCAGTTTCAGCAGGAACTCAGGCAGAATGCCTTTTTTGTCCTCGAACAGGAAGCTACCGGAAAACTGCTTAAGAAGCTTGCAAAGGAAAGCCTTTCCAGCCAAAGCAAAGATGTTAATTCAATGGATGACAACCAACTGATTAAAACCTTTTTTGAAGGCATTACAAAAGATATCAACGTTGCTGACGGAGATATAGAAAAATTCTACAAGGAAAATGAAAGCATCTTCTGCGGAACTCCGCTTGAAAAGGTCAGGGGACAGATTGGCTCCTTTGTTCTGCAGGACAAGAAACAGCGATTTATTGACGATTATATCAAGACTGTCGGCCAGAAGATTGATATTCAGGTATCCGATGCATGGGCGAAGCAGCAAGCGGAATTTGCCAAAGACAATCCGCTGGATAAGGCAAGAACCAACGGCAAAGTTACTCTCGCGGTATTCAGCGCCAAAAGCTGCTGCGGGCCGGATAAGATGCTTCCTGTGATAAATACTATTCAAGCCAAGTACAACGATAAGGTTAATATTGTTTATATCGAGCCGCAGAAGGAGCAGATACTTTCAGCCCGATACGGGATACGCTCCATTCCTGCGCAGGTATTCTACGATGCGAAAGGCAAAGAATTCTTCCGCCATAGCGGTTTCTTCTCGGATGCCGACATTGTTGCGAAATTAACTGAAATAGGAGTTAAATGATATGCAGGAGCTTTTTACGCGGCTCACCCATGCAGTTGAGAGCACATGGTTTATTGCACTATCTGCTTCATTTGTATGGGGTGTCTTGAGTATTCTGTTAAGCCCCTGTCATCTGGCCAGTATTCCATTAATTGTGGGATTTATTGACGAGCAGGGAAGAATATCAACAAAACGAGCTTTCGTCATCTCCGCTTTATTCGCAGCAGGGATACTTATCACCATTGGAGCTATCGGAGCTATTACGGCAGCGGCCGGTCGGATAATGGGCGATGTAGGCAAATACGGCAATTATTTTGTGGCATTGATATTTTTCCTGGTCGGACTTCATCTGCTCGATGTGATTCCTATACCCTGGTCCGGCATAGGACAGGTTGGAATGAAGCGTAAAGGTATGCTGGCCGCTTTTATACTCGGGTTGGTATTCGGCATCGCATTAGGACCTTGCACTTTTGCTTATATGGCGCCGATGCTCGGCGTTACGTTCAAACTGGCGACCACAAATTTACTTTACGGCGTCCTGCTGCTGCTGGTTTACGGAATCGGACATTGCTCGGTAATTGTCCTGGCCGGGACATCAACGGAGCTCGTGCAGCAGTATATGAACTGGAACGAGCGTTCGAAAGGAGCCGTTATTCTAAAGAAAGTTTGCGGGGTTCTTGTTCTTTTGGGTGGTGTATATCTGATTTATGCATCTCCTTCATAAAGACGGGAATACCCCCTATTGATTCTCAGGAGTTAAAACAGTGGCTGAAAAAGCAAATACAGTGGAAAACGCAAAAGGACTTAATGTTTTTGAAAAATATCTGACCTTGTGGGTCATTCTTTGTATTGTTGGCGGAATCATTCTTGGTAAAGTTGCCCCCGGTTTTGCTAAATATCTGGACGGCCTGGCAATCTATGTGAACAAGGCTCCTGTGGTATCTATTCCAATAGCGGTGTGCCTGTTTTTTATGATGTACCCGATTATGGTGAAGATTGATTTTGCCGAGGTTCTAAAAGCCGGTAAAAGCATCAAGCCGGTGGGCCTGACGTTGTTCGTCAACTGGGCAATCAAACCGTTTACAATGTACGCCATCGCGGTGTTTTTTCTTGGCACATTATTCTACGGATTTATTGGCCCGGATGCGGTTGATATGGTCAAGATGCCTTTCGGATTGGATTTGCCGGTCGGTGCTGAATATGGCGTCGGCAAAGTTGTTATGGAAAACGGCGCTAAGATGCTTGAAGTTCCGCTATGGCGCAGCTATCTGGCCGGCTGCATCCTTTTAGGTATTGCTCCCTGCACCGCTATGGTATTGGTATGGGGTTATCTTGCAAAAGGAAACGACGGCCACACACTGATTATGGTGGCAATCAATTCTCTATCGATGTTGTTTCTTTACGGGCCTCTCGGCGGTTTTCTGCTCGGGGTTGGTCGGCTTCCTGTCCCCTGGCAGGCGCTGTTTTTATCGATAGCCATATACGTTGCTTTACCTCTTGTGGCGGGATATATCTCCCGGAAATGGGTTATCACCACCAAAGGAGATGCCTGGTTTAAAGAGAAATTCCTGCATTTCCTTACTCCGATTACAATCATTGCACTTCTTATAACTTTGGTTCTTCTGTTTTCTTTTAAGGGAGAGACGATTCTTTCAAACCCATTGACAATTCTGTGGATAGCCATACCTTTGTTTATTCAGACTAATTTAATATTCTGGATAGGTTATATCATCGCCAAACTATGGAAATTCAAATACGCAGACGCAGCTCCCTCGGCAATGATAGGTGCATCTAATCATTTCGAGGTTGCAATCGCTACCGCCACTATGTTATTCGGTTTATCATCCGGAGCCGCTCTGGCAACAGTCGTAGGTGTGCTTATAGAAGTTCCGGTTATGCTGATGCTGGTCAGGATATGTCTACAAACCCAAAAATGGTTTCCTGAGCGTCGAAGCGCTGTTGTTTGAACATTCGACATCAGTTAAAGCCGTCCTATTGTAGTGCATATTCATTATTGACACTTCGAATTGTGAGGGTGTATAGTATTCCGGAAGTTAAAACTACTTAAGAGAATGTTGTATATGGACCCTGCAATTTTCAAGGCATACGATATAAGGGGCGTTTATCCCGACCAGCTCAATGAAGAGGATGCGTGGAAGATTGGCTATGCCGCTGCGCAGTTTTTGCGGTCAATGCTCAGCGGTTACGAGCGAGGACAGGCCAATTCTCAATCGCTGTGCGTCGGCCGCGATATGAGAACACACAGCAAGGCTTTAGCAGGCGCACTTATAGAAGGAATGAAAACCTGCGGAGCAAATGTAATTGATATAGGAATGATTGATACGCCGCAGATGTATTTTGCGGTGAATTATTTCGGCACCTGCGGAGGTGTGCAGGTAACGGCTTCACATAACCCGGCCAAGTACAACGGCTTTAAGATATCCGGTCTGCAGGCCAGGCCGGTCGGCGTCAATACCGGCTTGAAAGATATAGAGCATATCGCAACGGCTTTGATTCATACAAAGGGCAAAGCTATAGGCAAGGCAGAGGAACGTGATTTGACCAGCGAATATAAAAATCATGTCCTGAAGTTTCTTCGGCCCAATCTAAGGCCTTTAAAAATTGCCATTGATGCCTCAAACGGAATGGCGGGGAAAATGGTGCCCGCAATTTTCGGCGATTTGCCAATAGAAATAATTGAACTTAACTTCGAGCACACCGGCGAATTCAAACACGAGCCAAATCCATTGATTGAAGAAAACCTGGCGGAATTAAAAGCTGCGGTAAGGAAAAATAAGTGCGATTTCGGAATCTGCTTCGACGGCGACGCCGACAGATTGATGATGGTTGACCAGATCGGCAAAAATATCAGTTGTGACTTATTGACGGCTTTGATGGCATCGTATTTTTTGAAGAGCAATCCGAACTCAGCAATTGTTTATGATTTGCGCAGCAGTCTGGTTGTTCCCGAAGAGATTCTCAAAAACGGCGGCACGCCGCGCAGAGAACGAGTGGGGCATGCTTTTATGAAGAAAGCCCTGCGGGACTCGCACGCTGTATTCGGCGGGGAGCTATCCGGCCACTTCTATTATCGCGACAATTACTATGCTGATTCGGCCCTGATTACCCTTGTGCACGTATTAAACATAGTCAGCGCCGCAAAGATGCCGGTAAGCGAGCTTATCCGACCATTGCGAAGATACTACAGCAGCGGCGAGATAAATTTCAAGGTCGAAGACAAGCAGGCGAAGATGGATGAGCTTGCGAAAAGATACAGTGACGGCCAAATCGACAATTTGGACGGGGTAACTATTCAGTATAAAAACTGGTGGTTCAACTGCCGGCCGAGCAATACCGAGCCGCTGCTTAGACTGATTGTCGAGGCAAAGAGTAAAGAGGTGCTTGAAGAAAAGCTTTCCAGGATTGAGACCCAGCTCGGCAGGTCGGTATAACATCGAAATCAAAGAAAACAAAGGGCAACAATAATGGAGGTCCACACAAAGACATATCAGACGCCCAACGGTCTTGTGGAAGGTGTGCAGACCAAATGGGCGGGGTTTAACATCCTGCTTGTAGCCGGGGCTAAAGGCTTTTTAGCTTGTCCCGCAATTGATGTCGATGCCTGCCAGCGCTACGGTGTTGCTGCGGCATTGGTGGAAAGCACGCCGGATAACCCCATCGGAACGCTTGAGCGATTTCCCAATCGCAAGATTACAAAGGTAAATGCAAAGGCCAAGGCGCTCGGCATCACCGAAGGTATGGACGTTACCGATGCCTTTACACTTATCGCGTGAGATTATATAGGGCTAAGCACAAATTTGGAAAGGGTTGGAGACTATGAAAGCGAGAAGGTATTTTCTTTTATTGGCTGTTGTCGCCGGGTTTCTATGTAGTTCGGTCTGGGGCGAGGAACGGTTGCATGAGGAAGATTATGGGGCTGTTTTGCTTAGCCGACCTAATCCTGCTTTGGCCGGCATTGAGCAATTGGCAGTCGTTATTGTGCCAAGCGGTGCTGAACCGAACATGGCTCGCCTGGTCGAGACAGAAGTCGGGACAAGAGTAATAGAGAGGCTTAACAAAGCTGGTATCAAAATAGTTGCTGCGATTGGAGGTGACATCTTAAACATTGTAGAACTTCGAATTAACGTAGATATGCTCAAACTTGCCGATTCGCAACAATATGCGTTCCGCATTCAAACATCGTTATCGAGGGCGGTTTGCCTGTCAGAAAAACAAAGATTTTCTTTCAAGGCTGATGTCTGGAAAGCAGAGCCGATAATGCAGGCGGTATCGGTACAAAGTATGCCTGCCGCCGTTACCAGTGTGGTCATCGAGCAGATTGAAGCGTTTGTTCACGCTTATCTTGCAGCCAATCCCCCAAACAAACGGCCCTCCGAAGCGAATGACATTGGTGCGGCTGCGAAGGAGACGCTTGAGCCGGCTGCTGAATCGACGCCTGCCGGATACGAATATGTTGCATCAAAGAACAGCGATGTCTTCCACAAACCAGAATGCAGCTCGGCAAAGAGAATCAAACCAGAAAATCTCGTTGGTTACAGCAGCAGAGATGAAGCAATAAACACCGGCAAAAGACCATGCAGGCGATGTAACCCCTAATGCAGGGCTCTAAGCCTGCCGAGTTAATCAACTCATTTATGGACAGACAAAACCAAACCAGAATAGATGACCTTTACAAAAATACGCCGCTTGAAGAGATTCCCTGGAATATGGAAACGCCGCCGGAATTGCTGGTTGAATTAGTTGACAGCGGCAAAGTGCACCCCTGCAAGGCCGTTGATTTGGGCTGTGGCGCCGGCAATCACGCCATTTATCTCGCCGGCAGAGGATTCGAAGTTACAGGAATCGATTTCTCGCCGACAGCCATAAGAATAGCCAAAGAAAACGCCGAGAAAAAAGGCGTCAAGTGTAACTTTTTCGTTGCGGATGTTATTGATGGACTGGACAAAATCAACCAGACCTGGGACTTTGCTTATGATTGGGGTCTGCTGCATCATATATCCCCCAAGCGAAGGCGAAAATACCTTGAAAATGTCCGTCGAATACTTAATCCAAAAGGCAAGTTCCTGTCTGTCTCCTTTAGCGAAAAGGATACAAGTTTTGAAGGCTCTGCAAAATACAGAAAAACATCGCTTGGCACCACCTTATATTTTTCCAGCGAAGATGAATTGAGGAAGCTTTTCGAGATGTACTTTGTGATAATCGTCCTGCGAACAGTTGAAATCAGCGGCAAATTCCAGCCTCACATTTTCAACTACGTTTTTGCGGAAAAAATGAAATAGAAAGTTGTTTTTCGGACAGTTATGGGTTTAATCACAATCATAGTAATAGCTGTTGGCTTGGCGATGGATGCCTTTGCGGTCTCTATCGTCAGCGGCTCAGTCTATAAGCAGTTAAAGATAAAGCACGCTTTTCGCATAGCTGTCTTCTTCGGCGGCTTTCAGGCGATTATGCCTCTAATCGGCTCCCTGGCGGGGATAAGCCTAAAAGGATATGTCGCAAATTATGACCATTGGATGGCCTTCGCCCTTCTAAGTGCCGTCGGCGCCAAAATGATTTACGAATCATTCAAAATCACCTCCGCTGAGAAAATTTTTAATCCGGAGAATATCCTGGTTTTACTGGTTTTGTCTGTTGCTACCAGCATCGATGCCTTGGCTGTCGGAATAACGCTTTCGTTTTTACAGGTCTCAATCGCAGTCGCTGTGGTAATCATCGGCTTTGTAACCTTTGTGCTCTCCTATCTCGGCGTTTTAATCGGCAAAAAATTCGGTCACTTTTTCGAAAGCAAAATCGAAGCTCTCGGCGGACTGGTTCTTATCGGCCTCGGTGCAAAAATCCTGTTTGAACATCTGATTTTCTAAAGTTCTCTTGTGGCTAAGTGAAAAATGTAAATATCCTTAATTGAAAATGGAGACCTTTTTATGGCTTCTAAAGTGTATTTTATCAAGGCATCTGTTAGTGACGGTGAGCGGGTGATTTCCAACAAAGCCGTGAAATTATTCAAGGCAGGCAGATTTGCAAGCTGCTTTGCGGAAAATGATTTTACGGCTGTTAAGGTCCACGTCGGTGAAGACGGCAACAATACACACATAAAGGCGCGCTGCATTAAGGGATTAGTGCAGGAGCTGCTCAAATTAAAAACAAAACCATTTTTGACGGACACCAATGCTTTATATGCCAGCCGAAGACACGATGCTATCGGCCATCATATAGTCGCAGCCAAGCACGGCTTCGGTTTAGACGTGGTGGGAATACCATTTATTGTATCCGGCGGATTATTTGGAACCGCTGAAACGCCGGTGAAGGTCAACTGTGAGATTAACAAGGAAGTTTTCATCGCATCAGATATCGTATGGTGTCACTCAATTCTTTCGGTTGCTCACTTTACCGGCCACCTCGCCACCTGTGCTGCAGCAACAATAAAAACGCTGGGTATGGGCTGTGCAAGCCGCAGGGGCAAGATGAAACAGCACGCAGCTCTCTCGCTTGTTATCGGCGATGACTGCAAACGCTGCGGCGAATGTGTCAAACACTGTCCGGCTGATGCCATCACCCTCGATGACATCAAAGCTCACATAGACCAGGATAAGTGTATCGGCTGTGCTGAGTGCCTGGCCGTGTGCAGATTTGGCGCCGTCGAATACGACTGGCATGAGGAAGGCGAAGTGCTGCAAAAAAGCATAGCTGAATATGCGCTTGGCGTATTAAAAGGAAAACAAGACAAAGCTGCGTTTTTCAGTTTTTTAATGTCAATTACCAAAGACTGCGATTGTTTCGACACACCGAATATGCCTGCAATAGTCGATGATATCGGCATAGTCGCATCGACCGACCCGGTCGCTGTCGATAAAGCGGCCCTTGATTTGGTCGAAGCCAAAGGCAGGAAAAAACTGTCACAATTGACGGGTTACACCAAACTTAACCCGCATTACCAGATTGAGCATGCCGAGCGCATCGGCCTGGGAAGCACCGATTATGAGCTTATAGAGCTCGATTAGCAATTGGAATAGTAAATTTTGTTAAATATTTATCTAACTTTCGCTTGCATTTAGTGAAAATGTTGGTATAATTCGAGTTATGTCATTAGGCCAGATAATAAGAAAAAAGCGCGAGCAGCTGCATCTGACGCTGGACGAGGTCAGCGCCAGCATAGGGTTTTCCAAGCCGTATCTATCCACCATTGAAACCGGAAAGGTAAATAATCCGCCCAGTGACGAGCTGCTGACAAAGCTTGAAAAGGCACTTGAGTTTGAACCGGGCCTGCTCCTGCACATTGCTCATATGGAGTCTTTGCCGCCTGATGTTCGTCAGGAATACGAATCCGCTGAGGCCGAAAACCAGAAATTACGGCAGTTTATCAAAAACCTTATTCATAAAAAAACTGACCCAATTCAACTTGATACACTTCTTGCGGAAAGCGAATTGGACATCGAGCAGGCAAAAGCGTCTTTGGCGGCTGGGCGATGGGTGCCGGTTATAAACAAAGTTGCTGCCGGTTACCCCGGCGATTTCAACGATTTGGATTATCCAGTCGGCGTAGCCGATGATTATGTCCGCTGTCCGGATTTGCACGACCCCAATGCCTTCGCCGTCCGCGTCGTCGGTGATTCGATGGAGCCGAAGTTCCGCGAGGGTGATATAGTGGTCTTCTCGCCCGCAGCCGAGGTGCATAATGGCGATGATTGCTTCATTCGTTTTGCGATGCCGCACGAAACGGCCTTCAAGCGTGTTTTTTTTGAGCCGAACGATAAGGTGCGGCTCCAGCCAAGAAATGAAAAATACCCGCCTATAATCGTTGACGGCAAACGCATCGATGGCCTATACCGCGCCATCATAAAATACGAAAAACTGTAGGCATTGTTTCACGTTCGCTCTTGCGCGATGCGTTTAGCTGATATTTTGCCCGGCGACAGCTAAAACCAATGCGAAGACTTTCGAGGCACCGGCCTCTTTCAATATCTTCGCACACTCGTTTAACGTTGCACCGGTTGTTTTAATATCGTCAACAAGGCAAATTTTTGTGCCTTTGAATTTATGTCCTTGGCGAACTGCAAAAGCGCCGGCAACATTTTTAGTACGAGCAGCCGGAGTTGGCATCCCCACCTGTGATTTGGTATGGCGGATTCGGACCAGGTCTGTGTTTATCTTGGCTGTTGGATGATTTAATTTCTTAGCTAAAACTAAAGACTGATTATAACCGCGGACCAATCGCCGCGACCAGTGCAGCGGAACAGGAACGAAAAATTCTATTCCGTTCATAAAGCCGCTGCCGGCCAGCGCAGAACCGACCAAAAACCCCAGCACAGAATCCAGTTCCGTCCGCCCTTTCTTAAAAGCGAGTATCAGTTCTTGTAAAGTATCTCCGTAAACGCCGCTTCGAGCTATCTGGTCGAAATGAATTTGTTTACCCTGGCAATCAGGACAATCGCCATCAACCAAAGCGTATCTGCTCGCATCTCTCCCGCAGCGCCGGCAGTAATCGCCGCTTGTGCAGAAAAGAAGCTCGTCCCAGCAGTTTTTGCACAGATTCGCATCCGTTTCGCAAATGCTTCGCTTACAATTGACACAAACCGCAGGCCAAAGTAAATGATTCAAACCCTGCATCGCAAAAACGGCACCTTGCTTAAGCTTAGTCTTGTCCACCCCCTTGATTATACAAAATTAAACGGTGGAGACCACTTTATTTCAAATCGAACAGGCTGTTATCCACCGGCTCAAACCAGCCTAATTTCATATTGGCTGACTCAACACCGTAATCATTCTTGCCTTCGAACTTAGCCATCTGGCGCGAATCAGTATGTCCATCTGCCCATCCGATATTTGCTTTGTTACGGTGCCTGAAGTGGATGGACGGTGAGGCATATCCCCAACTGGCAGCAGGTTTGCCGTTGGCCACAAAATAGGGCGGTTCGGCAAACGAGTACTCCAGATAATAAGCTCTGCCATTATCCAGTTTAGCCATTGCGGTATCTGCAAACATCAGAGTCTGAGATGGTTGTCTGACTTCGGAATCTTTTGTAGTTATTTTGCATTTTTCATCTTCATAGCATTCCCATACACGTGAGCCAAGGTAGGTCATATTATAGCCGTAACCGCCGCAGCCGTCTTCGAAGTCCCAATCCCAGGGGTCACCGTGGCGAAAATTAACCTTCTCGGGACATTGCTTTACGCACCCATTAGCCAGATATCCTGCAAGTGGTCCATTGGCCGGGTCAAACGGACTATTAATATTATCACGCACTCCATGCCAGCGGTGCTTGTTGGCACCGATGATGTCAAGCGCAGCCGGGGCATAACTGCCGTCGTTTTCGCCTGCATAACCCGTATTGGCCAGGACAAGCTGGCGGATATTACTTTTACAAACCGCGGCTCTACCTTGAGCTCTTCCGGCGGCCAGAGCGGGCATTAGAATGCTCATCAACAGCGCAATGGTTGCTATGACCACCAGTAATTCAACCAGCGTAAACGCTTTTTTTGATACGCTCATAAATCGCACACAACCTACGGCTGCTTTTGATGAATTACGCCTACTGCATCCAGGTCAAAGCCGCCGGTGTAAAAAGGTGTCGGCCACGGGTCATTTATCTGATGTCCCTGTGAGTCATAGCTCGCATAGTTGTTCTCACTCAGCCATTCATCCACAAACCACGCAAGGTCCAGCATATCGATGATATTATCCACAGGCTGGGCAATGTCACAATCCTGGTTCCAGTTTTCATCATTGGGTTCGCTCAAGTATGCCGCGGCAAAAATACTGTAATCAATAAAGTTAACGATTCCATCTCCGGAAAAGTCTGCGGGCTGAACATAACCAACCACATCGATAATCCGCACGTGCGTAATAGAATTAACGTCGAGCAGTGAATTAACATCTTTTAATTCTTGCAGGTCAAAGGGCGTGCCGTAACCAGCGCAATATTTGCCAGCAAGATTGTGAATATTAGTCGTGTCCAATGCACCAAAGCTGCCAACCTGAGTATTCGTTGGGGTCAACGAAACCGAATTAAAACGGAAGAAGTTATTTCCGTCGCTGCTTACCTCGACAAACGCAAGTTCAAGAAAGGTATTGATAAAAGCGTTTTCAAATACAGCAAAATCATAGCCCGGCCCATTTGTTATTGCGTGGTCAAACGTAAGTGTTGCAACCCCGCCGTCACCAAGACTAACCACACTGTATATGCCTCCTTCAGCTTTGCCGAGTGCATTGGAATAGTTACCGTATGATACATAGCCCAGGCTGGGTTCACTTATATTAACGTAACCACGCTGAATGGTAATTCCTGTGGCCCAGGCTACAAAGTTGGGGTCATCCATATAAATAGCCGTGGAGTTCGGCTCTTCAGCCGGTGGTGCATAAGGACCAGCAGAAGCAACAGAACTGCTAACGGCCAAAATCAAAAGTAATAAAGATTTCCTTAACATAAACAAACTTTCCTGACTGTGGTAAACGGCAGCAGCTTTTATCTGCTGCCGTTTGCCTATCCTTAATTACCCATGCATGTAAATACTACTTCCTCTTTCTAAGTAAAATTCCGCCAAGAGCCAGCAGTATCATCGTCGCCGGTTCGGGAACACAATTTAAGTCGTCCATCGCAAAATATGCCGGAGTATTCATACCGAAAACGCCGGCATCACTGGAATTAAGGCTAAACTCCAGGCTCTTGACCACACCTAAAGAACTCAGGTCAACACATTCCCAATTCTCAACGATGTAATCCTTGCTGTTGTCTTCAAAGCGATAGTCTGCTAAGTAAAATTCGACTGTGCCGGTTTTGCCTCCCGAAGCGTCTTTGCCGGTGATGGTTAGCAGGAACCAATCAGGGTCGTTACCGCTCGAACCGCCAAATTTCTTGGCGGGGGCATAGCCATCTTTCATCGAAAGATACGCATAAGTGGTATTGGTAAAATATGCGCCGGATACTATATAGCCGTCTGCGGTGTTTGTAAAAGTTAGCGAGGTGGGAATCGGCTCGTATGTTCCTCCCATAAAGTCAAGTGGAACATAAGAAATACCATAATTGTTGGAATTGAATCCACCACCGGTTATAGCGCTATACTGATTAGTGTACCCTGGCGTTGTGGTATCAGTTCTGTTGGAATATGCCCAGCCGTCCCAGCTATAGTAACCGCCGCCCCAGTCTGTGTAGTTATTGTTGAACCACGCCGGACCGCTCTGGAAACCACCTGAACCATCTGAGCCGTTCCAATAGGATTCAGGTGCTAAACTTAAATCATCAAAATTGGCGATGTCGGCGCCGGCAGTGCTGGCAAAGGTAAATGCCAAAATTAAACTCATCATCCTTCCCGAAGCCATTTTTTTCTCTCCTTCTTCAATTCAAAAAAATTGCAAATTTCTTTTCAAAACCTCTCACTGTTGTTTTTCGTTTTTTTCTCCTTTCGTGCTGTCCGGCTCTAACCGCGAGGGCGCCAACAAAAAAACCGCCGTTCCCGCAGGAGGAACGACGGTTCTGAAATCAAACATTCAAACTCTGAAATTAAAAACAGTCGCACCGTGTTCCAAATCGCGAGAACACCGAATATGCGTAACTAACCACAGGCAGGTTTTCTGACTTGCGTCCTACCGAAAGACTCCTTCCCATCCAGCACTGATTTTTAATAATGGATAGTGGCAAAATGCCTCTCGGATTTCCGATTCCCCGTGCTTTCTTGCGAAAGCAAACACGGGGGTCGGAACAGGCGCTTACAGCGGCGCGACCGCCGCGGACTTTAACCGCGTTCCCGTTTGACTATCCCGAAGCACAAAGCTTCAGGACCTGCAGTTAGGCTATTTCTTTTTCAAAGAGCAATCTGCTAAGCTTTTTATCAGGCTATCTTCTACTCTTCAAGCAAAAAATAAAATTTTTTAATGCCTTAGATAAATAATAATACCGGCCAGTATCAAAATAGCCGCCAGACACACGCCCAACGCTGCCGTAAAAACCCAAATAAAGCTTTTGCGCTGCCTGGAAATGATATATTTGAGATACCTGTCGCTGGCAGCAAATGTTTTACTCATCTGCACAATGCCGTCGGTCTGCCCGATAGTGCTCTGGTTTAGTTTGTCCAGCGTCTCGTTAAACTTGTTAAGGCCCTCGGTCATTTGCACATCGACATCGGCTGCAGCGGCTAACTGATGGTTGATATCGGTCAGAGCATCGGTTTGCTTGGCGGTTTCGGTCGGAATTTTTTCTACCGTCTCTATAAACCCCTGCTCCATCGTGGCGGTTGCCTTTAACTGCTCCAGCAGCTGCTCTGTTAACTGCCTTTGATTTTCCACAACAGTTGGAAAGCTTTCCAGCAATTTAGGCAGCTGTTCAATCCGGCTCATCAATTCTTCATTCTGAGCGGCTTGACGGTTCAGATGATTGTTGATGCCTTCCAGTTGCTCAACGAGTTTGTCGAAACCGGCCTGTAGTTTTTCAAGTGATTGCGTTTTATCCATTGGCTGAACCGTTTTGACTAAAACCTGATTGCTTTCACTGGTTCTGTCATCAGCAGCGGGTCCTGTCGATTCGGCGACTTGGCTGATTAGTCCTTCGTCATCTATCTCTGGCTGATAATCCGTCGGCCTGGATGGCTTGTGGGTTTCTAACCAGCTGCTTGCTTTTGACCAGAAATCCTTTAAAGTCATTTTCAAAATCCCCGAAAATAAATGCGTAACTCCTAAACCTTGCCGGATTCAAACCAATATTAAAAGGCTTTCTTGCTGCAATTTCAAGTTATTTTTGCTACCATTACCTTATGCAAATCCATACGATAACAGAAAAGGTAAGCAAATGAAACTAATCACATTTAAGAAAAACACGTCCATTTGTGCTGGCATACTGACCGATAACGGCATTGTAGATTTAACCGGCGATTTTCAAAGTGTAAAACACATAATCGCTGGTGGCTCCGAAACTATCAAAAAAATCCGGCCCATTATTGATGAATGCACAAAATTTATTGACCTTTCTGCAGTAAAACTTTTAGCGCCAGTTCCAGACCCGCCCAAAGTCCTCGCACTTGCAGGAAACTACAGCGAGCACATTACTGAAGTCGGCCTTACGCTCGGCCTGTCGGATTCGCCCCGCACTACGACCGTGCCCAGGCCCTTTCTTATGCCCCCGACAGTGGTAATCGGCCACAATGAAGAAATTCCCTGGCCGGCTTACAGCGAAAATATAGATTACGAAATCGAGCTTGCAGTGGTAATCGGCAAAAAAGCCAAATGCGTAACACCAGAGCAGGCCCCCAATGTAATTGCCGGCTATACAATCGCCAACGATGTATCAGCACGCAGTGTAACTTTTGCAAAGGGCAGGAAAAAGCGCCCGTGGGACGAATTTTATGACTGGCTCAACGGCAAATGGGCTGATGGCTTCTTGCCGATGGGGCCTTTTTTACTTACCGCAGATGAGGTTGAAAATCCGCAGAATTTGAAAATGACACTCAAAGTCAACGGCGAAATCCGTCAGAATGCAAATACATCTAAAATGATTTTCAGCGTTTACCAAATAGTATCGTTTTTAAGTTATTTAATGACGCTTCAGCCCGGCGATATCATAGCGACAGGAACGCCCGAAGGTGTGGCAATGGCCAGCGGAAATTTTCTCAAATCCGACGATAAAATCGAATGTACTATCGAAAAACTCGGAACATTGACAAACACGCTTGGCCCCGAACCGGAAAACTATTACGAACCTTTAGTTTAAAATTCCAAATCGGGCACAAAGCTTAGGCTTGTTCGGAATGACGGGGGGTTTGGAGCCCGGCTGACGGTGTTGTAGATTCTGGAGTTAAGCAATAGTGCCGCTTTTTTTCTCTAATACCACGAAGATACGATAACCTACCAGCGGCATCAGAAACGAAATCCAATCATCGACCTTCACCAGGTGTTTGAACAGCCAGTGCGGCACGAAGGCGTAAGGTTTGAAACCAGCGGCAGCTTGGAAGTCAAATAAACTAAAAATTTCCTTGTGGATTATATCCAAATCGGGCTGCAGACTGCCCCAGTGCTTGAGGTCCCGCTTGAATACGAGATTAGCCAAGGCAGAGTTGCCCTGCCAAGGGTCGGCTTTTCCCTCCGTTTTGTCGATGCCGGCGTGATAGTCCTTAAAATTAATATCTTCGTGATGCAACAGTTTGTAACCGAAATAGGAACCCGGCGTTATGTAGGGTTCGATGAGAAATATGCGTCCACCTGGTCACAGCACTCGCACAGCCTCTCTTAAAAAAGTATGAGGCTGTGATACGTGATGCAGAAGGTCCAGACAAATTGTTCCGGCAAGGCTGTTTTCGTACAAAGGCATATCCATACAGTCAATCACGCGGTCAATCCAGGGCAATTTAAAGACATCCGATAGAATAACCTCAGGCAAAAAATCCTTGAGCAGCCCGGAGCTGCTGCCTACCTCGAGCAGCAGACCTTGCACAAGAAATTTGCGAATTTTGTTCACCCAACGCTGGTACACCAGGCGAATCTGTGGTTTTTTTGCCCAGATTTGCCTGCGTGCGTAGTATTCATCAAGCTGGTTTTGATGTGAAGCTTCCATCATAAGTTTGACACGATTCGTCGGCCAAAACTTGGCCTATGATACAATCAATAAAGAGATGCGTCAACTCTCACCTCGAATAACATAACTTGGTCGAAATTCAGAGCTGTGCGGGAAGCGGCTGGATTTCGAGAGTTTGGTGCGAAAGTTATGGACAGCAGAGCTAAGAATCGTTACGATGTTGCGTTAAAGTAAATAAGCTGTGCAAATGAGAAGTTTAGCAGGCAAAAAGCCGGAGGTCGGATTTATAGCTCAGCCGCGAAAAAACATTATGTTTCAGCGGAGAGGTAAAATCGCTTTTGGATGTTGACAAATTGTCTGTGTTGAAGCTTCCTAAGCGGTTGGTGTATCGCAGTTATCAATTTTATTGAGATATATCGTTCAACGTTCGAGTTTTAACAGATGAGGAACAGCCGAGCCAAAACAGTTGTACGCACCATATTGCTCATATTGATATCCATTATTTTTATATATTTCCGAATCCCTCGTGACGTTACTTCCTCCAGCCAAGCAATCAAAACGGCCTTTGTACTGTCTTTGTTTGTTTTTTTTCTTTCTGCGCCGTGTTTTTATCTAATCTTTAGGACTCTTTTCGGTCAGTTCCTGGGGCTTTTATTCTTTGTGTTCTATATCTTGTTGGCTTTGTTCCCATATAAATTGTTTTATGGGCCGGAGGTAAACCTGAGCAATATCTGCTTTTACCCTGTGCCAACAACAATCTTTGGGGCAAGTGGTATTTGGGTTGTGATTTTCTATTTTGTGGTATCAGTATTTGCTGCATCAGCTTACTGGTTTTATAAAACCGATAGATTTTTCCCTGCTATCGAGAAAAAACAAGTGCTAATCTTCCTTCTGCTGCTGTTGGCTGCGATAGTGCAAATCTGTCCCAGATTAGGGGAAAACTCACCCAAAAGCGTAAGAATAGGTCTGCATAGAGAAAATGCTCCCAATCTTTATCGCACGCTGAAGTTTTACGGCGTAGAAACAGGTGGTTACGACGCTTGGCACCACGTTGGGCCAAGCGGTATATTCAAGGGGACTTTTGAAGTAGCAAAGGGAGTAGTTATTAATCGCAGAGGGCTTACGCCGTATCTTTATTCTCTCATATCGACTTATTTTCATCCATATTATGGTGCAATTATCCTCAACGGCATTTTTTATTATATCACTATCGTAGCCGGCTATCTTTTGGCAAAACACCTTGGCTTAAGCGAGTCGATAGCCATTACTTTTTCAATTCTGTTGTCGGCCAACTATTATATCCTGTTTCAAACAATAGTCCCTTACTTTTACATACAGTATGTTGCGTTCACAATACTAATTGTTCTGTTGATATTCAGACTACGTATATTTGAAACTCCTCGTGATATCAAACATCAACTTCTGTTTTGTTTTGTGCTCGCCTGCAGCGGTTTGACGTATGACCCATTCGTATTTAGCGGAGTTGTGTTGTTATGGGGATTTTTCCATAGTATTAGGGCGCTGAGTATAAGCATCAAAAAGGCACTTGGCACTATAGCACATACAGCAGCTCTGGGTGTGGTACCGATATTCTCCCAATATTTATGGGAAGTGCTGCTGCGATTTTACGACCTGCAGGGTATGCCTGATAATTTACAGGTCAGGGTAAATCTGCTTAACAGATTAGTTTTGCTGCCAAAGTATATATATTCAAATTTTTGGCAGTGTGGAGCTCTTGCCAGCCGGAATATAATAAGAATTGTTGTCGAAAACCCCATATTTCCAGCAAAAGACCTTCTTGAAGGTTCGGCTCCGCCTCTGGCAGTTAGCGGCGAGACATCGATTGAGTATTGGCCCATTCTGGGGCTGCTTGGAGTATTTTCGTTCTTTGTGTTTTTGCACAAGTATGTGCGCAAAGAAAATCGGGAAGGTCTTTACGCATGCTATATTTCCAATTTAAGTATAGCGTTCATCAGTTCATTGGCTGCTGCGGTTCCGCCGCTAATGAAGCATCACTGGATATTCCTCGCGCCATCGAGAACTAACAACGCTTACCCCGTTCTTATTCTGGCACAAAGTATCGCAATATTCCACATCGTAAAATTCTGTTGCAATAAATTCAGAATTGAAGCGAAAACCAAATTCATTGTTGTTGCCATCGCTGTATGTATTTACATTTTGTCATTTGTAAAGCTGCTATTTTTATAAGTGGACTACGGCATAGCCAAGAAATCGACTCATCGAAATACAAACAAACTACGGTAATATGCAAAATCGGTCTGCTTAGGAATCGGAGGACATTGTTTACGCTGATTGCCTTCTATTAGTTCTGTTTGAAAGCCAAGCTGGTGGAGAAAGGCCAGCAGTTCTTCTGCATTGCTCGCTGCTTTAATAAGGCCATAGGGCCAAAACTCCATAAGGATTTTAATATTGTGGTTGCTTCGCAGAATGTTTTCCATCCCCAAAAGTGCCTGATACTCGAATCCTTGAATATCCATTTTGATGAAATCGACTTTTTCATTCTGTAAATAATCGTCTAAGCGGTAGGATGAAACATCAATCCTTTTACGTTTTTCGCCGGTTTCGTAGGTGCGATGGTCCACGTTAAGCTTATCAGAGATATATAGTGCAATCTGGCCTGTGGTACCTCCTATCGCTGCCTGAACAAGCGTTATATTGCTTTGATTATTATATTTTTTAAGGAGGCTAAAATTGTGTGGCGATGGCTCAAACGCGTAGACTCTACCTTTTTCTCCGACGATTTTTGCCATAAAGGATGTGTATATTCCTATGTTTGCCCCCACGTCTAACACCGTCATGCCCGGCCCGATAATTTCTTTTAGTATGGCTCTTTCAGACCTGTCTGAGCACGCCTTGTAAAGTTTGTACAGTATCCTGTAGACGGGGAAACAATGCTTAAAAAGCTTGTTTCCCAGAAGAAATGGCAAACCTATATTTCCCATTTTAGTTAATCTGGTCGCCGTACGTCAGAATTATCTTTGCTGGCCTAAACAAGAGTCGATAGATACAGTATAATGATATATTCTTATGCCCGAAAGTCAAGATATTTATGAGATGGATAAAATCGCCCAGAAGTTACTCTCGTCAGGCCAGCAAAACCAATCTATGAAGACCAATAGGCGTATAATTGATAACGCTGAGAAAGAAATCACATCTGCTAATTCTTCCCACAACTACTATAAAGTTGTGCTTCGGCACCGGCAGGAGTATTTTCGCCGCCCTGTTCTGCAGGCAGTTTATCGACATTGGGCCTGTTGCATACGACGATGCTTATCCAGTGTAAAAGGGCGATCGATTGAATTAGGCTGTGGCTGTGGTGCACTTTCCCATTATCTTGGCCTGACAAAAACTGATATTTATAAGCACGACTGGGTTGATGAAGTTGTAGATGCCTGTGATATGCCTTATAAAGACGGCGATGTTGCAAATTTGGTTGCGATAGATGTTTTACATCATCTCCCTGACGTATGTCGTTTCTTGAACGAAGTAAATAGGGTTTTGACAGGTGGGGGACGTCTGGTAATGCTGGAACCTTATATTTCCTTTTTTTCGTATTTTATTTATCGCTTTATTCATCATGAACCACTTGATAAGAATGTATCACCTTTCGAGCCAATAACTCTTGTCGATAAGGAATCTGGAGAAGCGTGTAACGAGGCAATACCAACTCTACTTTTTGTTCAACACCAAAAAGAACTTCGTCAGCGGTGGCCACAATTGCGTACAATTTTATTGACGTTTTCAGATGTTTTGGTTTATCCTTTGACCGGTGGTTTTTCACATCGTAGTTGGTTACCTGCATCATGGGTTGAGCCACTTATGAAATTTGAGGACACTCTGCTAAAAAAAACCGGTCGCTTTTTAGGGATGAGAATGCTTGTGGTTATGGAGAAAAAACAAGCTCAGAAATAGGAAGCTGTTTGTGAATTATCCCACCCGGTCAAAAGTTATTACAGACGAGGAAATCGCCTTTCTTGAGCGGCGTCGGTGGAAGAATCCCGGCTATTACCGGGAGATTGACCGGGCCTGCACGTTTGTCATACCCGAAGGGATCCGGGTGCTGGAGCTGGGCTGTGCCACGGGAAGGCTTCTGGCAGCGACTCGTCCATCCTACGGTCTGGGTATTGACATCGACGAAAGACAAATCGCAGCCGCTCGGCGTATCCATGGCGACCAGAGCAACACTGAGTTTCAAGTTGGTGACGTTGAAGAGGTGGATTTTTCGGGCAAGGGGCCTTTTGACTATATCATTATCTCGGACCTGCTGCCTGTTTTACATGACGTTCAGAAGACACTGTCCCGTCTTCATTCGGTCTGCACGCCACATACGCGGTTGATTATTACGTATCATTCCAATGTCTGGCGGCCGGTGCTGGCCCTGGCGACGCTGCTGGGGCAGCGCTCGCCAGACCCATCTTATAACTGGCTTTCGACAAATGATATAGAGAATCTGTTGAACCTTTCCGGTTTTGAGGAGGTCACCCATTTCGGGCGGACACTGCTGCCGGTGCGGCTGCCTGGGCTGAGCTGGATAATGAACCGCCTGCTGGCGAAGATGCCCATGTTCAACTGGTTCTGCCTGACATGGATAATCGTGGCCCGGCTGTCACCGCATGTCGGCCCTGAAAAAAAGGATGGTGATGAACCGACGGTCTCGATTGTTATCCCAACCCGAAACGAAAAGGACAATATCGAAGATGCATTTACCCGGACACCCAAAATGGGTAAATGGACGGAACTGATTTTTGTAGACGCCGACTCTGATGATGGCACGATAGAGGAGATAAACAGGTGCATCGAAAAATATGGGGGCCAGTGGCACCGTGTTTTGCTGCTGCATCAGAGCGGGAAGGGTAAGGGGCAGGCGGTACGGCAGGGCTTTGCCGAGTGCCGGGGTGACGTTTTGATGATTTTGGATTCGGACCTGACGATGCCTCCGGAAGAACTACACAAGTATTATGAAGCGATTGTCTCGGGCAAGGGTGAGTTCATCAATGGCTGCCGACTGGTCTATCCAATGGAAAAAAAGGCAATGCGTTTCCTGAACATGGTCGCCAATCATTTCTTCGCCCGCCTGTTCAGCTGGCTGCTGGGGCAAAGGGTCAAGGACACGCTCTGCGGGACGAAAGTTCTGTGGCGGTGTGATTATGAGCGAATCGCTGCGAATCGTTCCTATTTCAGAGATTTTGACCCGTTCGGCGATTTCGACCTTCTTTTCGGCGCATGCCGCTTCAACCGCAAGATTATCGATATGCCGATTCGCTATTGCGAGCGCAGCTATGGTGAAATCAAAATCAGCCGATGGCAACACGGCTGGCTGCTTCTTCGCATGAGCTTAGTGGCTTTCCGAAAGCTGAAGTTGTCCTGAGCGAACAGGCAGGAGCAGCAAGGTTATGCGCAGCGGAAATTTTCTAAAGGCCGGCGATAAAATCGAATGCACTATCGAAAAACTCGGCACATTAACTAATACACTGGGACGAAAGCCAAAAGAATTCTACAAACCATTAACTCAATAAAAATAAGGGGTTCTTTTAGCCGCCGTCACGAAGGTGCGAAGGGCACTGCGGCTCGATAGCGGTTTGGAGCAAATCGGCGTCGAGGAAACCTTCGAGTCTGCGGGACCTCACAGGATGCTGCAGTTTTCTTATGGCTTTCGCCTCGACCTGTCTGACGCGCTCGCGCGTAACCTTGAAAATTCTGCCTACTTCCTCGAGTGTATAGGTGTAGCCGTCGCCGATTCCGTATCGCAGCTTGATAATCTCGCGTTCGCGATATGAAAGCGTTTTCAGAATCATATCGATTCTTTCTTTGAGCATCTCCTGCGTAGCCGAGGCCACCGGCGAATCGACCTCGTCATCTTCGATAAAATCGCCGAAGTAGCTGTCTTCGCTTTCGCCTATAGGCCTATCAAGACTGATTGGGTGTTTGGATATCTTCACAACTCTGTTGGTCTCATCTATGCTCATCTCGGCTTCATCGGCGAGCTCTTCAATCGTTGGCTCTCTGCCAAATTTCTGAACCAGAACCTTGTTGGCGGTTCGCAGTCGGCTCATTGTCTCTATCATATGCACCGGGATGCGAATCGTTCGTGCATGGTCGGCAATCGCCCTGGTGATTGCCTGGCGAATCCACCATGTGGCGTATGTGCTGAATTTGTAGCCCCTGCGGTATTCGTATTTATCAACCGCCCTCATCAGTCCGGTATTGCCTTCCTGGATTATATCCAGAAAACTCAAGCCCCGGTTTCGATACTTCTTGGCAATTGAAACCACCAATCTGAGGTTTGCGCTTGACAGTGTTCGTTTGGCGTGTTCGTATTGGTCGAAGACTCTATCGACGGCTCGCAGTCTTTTATCGAGCTGCTCTGGAGTTTCCATCGCCAATTCCTGCAGGCCGGTCAGTTCCTCCTTCACCGCCTTAGTATCTTCAGCTGTTATATCCTCAGTGACCCCGCCGGCGATAATCTGCTCTAATTGATGCATCTTCTGGCAGATGCCATGCAGTTTATTTTTCATCGGTTGAATTCTGCTCGTTCGCAGGCTCAGCTCTTCCAGCAGCGTTGCGATTTTGCGCCTGTTTCTGTATATCCGTTTCAAATCTGACCTGTCGAGGCCCTTGCCGCCATTGTCGGATTGGCGTTGCAGGAATTTCTTAAACAAACTTTGATTAACCTTTAGCAGTTTATTTACCGTTTGAACGTTCCCAGGCAGCCGCTTCTTTATTATTGGCCTGACGAGGTTTTCGGCGGTACTGAGCTTCATTGTTCTGTCGAAGCTCAATATACCCTCATAGACCTGCTCGAGTATATCCACAGCACCTCTGGCGCAATAATCGCACTCCAGCATTTTTCTTCTAAAGCTCATACGCGCCAGCTCTATCTTGCGCGCCAGCGAAATCTCACTTTCTCGCGTCAGCAGCGGTATCTCACCCATCTGGGTCAGATACGTTCTTATAGGGTCATCAATCCGCCGACTAACTTCCGCACCGACCAGCTGTTTTTCCAGCAGTTCATCCGCCTTGAGCTGCTCTTCTTTAGCGGCTTCTTGTTCGCCTTCTGGTGCTTCAAATTCCTCTCCTGTCTGCTTTTCCACATCTGCTTCATCAATAATGTTGATTCCCATTTCATCCAGCGCTGCCAATAAGCTGTCCAGACGGTCAGGACTAACAATGTCCTCGGGCAAGTCTTCGTTCATTTCCTCGTAAGTAAGGTATCCTTTTCGCTTGCCTTTTTCGGTAATCGCTTTTATTTGTTGTTCAGCGTTTTTGATTTTCATGCTCGTTGAGGATTCGGCATCAACCTCCGTTTCGTCAAAGGCATCTGGTTTGTTTGCTTTTATCCTTTTTTTTGCCACAATTTGCACCCTTACCGACTATTTTCTATTTACTATTTTCTATTTACTATTGATGACTACCTGCGGTTCATTACTCTTGATGACTTTTTTACTTTTCAATAGTCAATATTCAATAGACAATCGTCAATTTCACTATGTCATTCCTATGCTGCGCGGATTTTGTTTTTCCGTATTTTCGAGGACACGCCGCAGAAATTGCGTTTGGTCGTCTATTGCTTTAATCTCGCTTTTTCTCCCCTGTGCATGGTGCCGACCTATCGTGTCCAGCGCCCCGGCCAAACGGGATTCGAAATTGCCCTTTGCCTCTCCTGATTGTGCCAATTCCACAATAAGACTGCCTGCTTCCGGCGATTCTGTACCGGCTATTATTTCTGCCAGGCGGGTTTCGGGACTGGTGCTTAACATTTCAAATAGTATTGATGCTGTTTGCCTCAACATCGGCACATCAAAGTCCTCGGCTGTAATTTTTTGTTTTACAATTTCAAACAGCTTCGGCTCATTCAGCAGTACTTCCAGAATTTCCCGCTGTGCTATGGCAAACAAACCCTCGCCCAAATCTATACTTCGCACTTTTTGGTTTTCCACGTTGTAGCTTGTAGTTTTTGCTGCTTGTGGTGAGTGAAGTCGAACCGCCCTTCCGATTCTTTTGTGCAGCTCGGCATTTATCTCTTTGCTGTCTAAGCCGATAATCTTCGAGAGCCGGTTAACTATCAGCCCCCGCTCTATTGCTGCCAGATTGCCCGACCATAAGCTCGTCGCTACTGTCTGTAAAAACTCTTCAATAGCCGACTTTCTTCCGGCAAGAGTCTCATCCCTGCTGAAGCTCTCTGTTAATCTGTTCCATTTGAACTGGAAAACATCAACGGCTTCGTCTATCAATTGCTCGAACCGTTCTTTGCCGGCAGCCAAAAGAAAATCACAGGGGTCTTTCCCCTCCGGCACCGAAGCCAGTGCGATATCTATATGCTGTGCCAGACAAATCTCCAGCGCCCTGTTGGCGGCTTCCATACCTGCGGTGTCACTGTCGAAAATTAAAACTACTTTTTTTGCGTATCGCCGCAGAATTCGCCCCTGCCCCGGCGTAAAACTGGTGCCTAAAGCCGCAACCACGTTGTCGCAGCCTTTACTGTGCGCCATTATAACGTCGGTGTAACCTTCCACGACAACCGCTGTCCCGCTTGAGACAATCTTATGCCGCGCCTGTTCAAGACCGTATAGTGTATTACTTTTGTCGAACAGGGCCGTTGTTGGCGAATTTATGTATTTAGCGCTTTTCTCATCCAGCGTTCGTCCGCCGAAGCCGATTACCCTTGCTGTTACGTCGGTAATAGGAAACATTAACCGATTCACGAATTTATCGCCCAAATCGCTGCCTGCCTGTCCCACGACCAGCCCCGCCTGTTCCAGCAGTTTTACGGGGATATTTTTTGCGGTTGCGGCTTTGAACAAATCGTCCTGCGAATTGATAGCCAGGCCGAGCCGCCATTTTTTCACACTTTCCCGTGGTATTTGTCTTTCAGCGAGATAATCAAGTGCTGACTTGCCTTCTTGTTTGTTGACGAGATTTTCCTGAAAGTATTTAGCTGCCCATTCATTGACCTTCGCCAGTTTATTTGGGTCGACATCCGAATCTTCAGTCTTAGGTCTTGAGTCTTGGGTCCTGGGTTTTAATTTTACGCCTGCGCGCTCGGCCAATCTTTCTATCGCCTGAGAAAAAGACAGATTTTCTCGCATCTGGACGAATTTGAACACATCACCGCCGGCTCCGCAGGAGAAACATTTGAATATCTGCTTGGTGACATTGACATTCAGGCTTGGCCGATGGTCGTCATGGAAAGGACATAGGCCTACCATTTCCCTGCCCTTTTTCACCAGATTCACATGCTCGCTTATTACGTCAACGATGTCGTTGGCCTGCTGGACCTGATTAACTATTGCTTGGTCAAAAAAACCTGCCATATCTTGTAATCCGCCTACCCTTTATGGAGGAAACTATTTACACCCTCAAACTGCCGATTGCCCGCATCTTGTTAATATTTGGTGAGAAGTTCGTCCCAAACCGCCGCCCATCCACTCACTCGCCGGGATGGCTTACGCCATTATAATGGTTGGCTCCTTAAATATAAATATAGTCCGATTTGACAAAAAGTCAAGTTGTCCCCCAAAACCCCACTTTTAATACTATTAAAGCCGTTTCCAACCCTTTTAGACACTTGGCTAAATAAGACAATAAGTGCACAAGTTGCTTTTGTAGCGGTGTGCTTACGCAACTATGCATTTACCTCCGGCAGGCCGAAAAACGCCCTGCTCGTAGCGGTTACGGCTTCTGCGAAATCAGCCAAACCCATCCCCTTCAATTCAGCTAAGCACCTGGCTGTATGAATCATAAGGGCCGGCTCATTTATCTTTTGCTTCCGCATCGGCTCAGGTGACATATACGGACAATCAGTCTCGACCATCAACCTGTCCAAAGGGACAACCTCGGCAGCTCGCCTTGTTTTTTCAGCGTTTTTGAAGGTAACTACGCCGGTGAAAGAAATGTAAAAGCCGTAATCGAGCACAATCTTTGCCTGCTCACCCGAGCCGCTAAAGCAATGAAAGACTACCTTTTTAACATCTCTGAATTGCTCTAAAATCTCCATCGTTTCATCGAAAGCTTCTCGACAATGAACAATAACTGGCAAATTCAGCTCAGCAGCTATTTTAAGGTGCTCGGCAAATACCCTTCTCTGCTCTTCATGCAACGAAAAATTGTGATGATAATCCAGACCTGTCTCACCAATAGCAACCACTTTATTATGTTGTGCAAGTTCTCGCAGCTCTTTGAGTATATCCGCTGTCACCGTTTTGGCATCGTGCGGATGAATCGCAATGGCTGCATACATATTTTCAAATCTCTCGGCAAGCTCTATTGCCTTTCGATTGTGCTCAGGGTCAGTTCCAACAGTTATCCAGCCGTTCACACCAGCTTGCCGGCTGCGCGCAATTACTGCATCGATGTCCCGACCTAAGTCATCAAAAGTCAAATGGCAATGTGTGTCTATCAGCTCCATCGGTGGCCTTAGGAATTAAAGGAAGCCGACAAAGTAGCAGACTCCTTAAATTCACGCGGCTATTTGGTTTCAAATACCAGAAGGTACGGAACAGCAGGTCGGCCATTCTTGTCTTTAAATTTGCGAAACTTGTCGGAGTTGAGCCAAATGGCGTATGTAGTCCGCGGCTTGAGCTTGACCTCTACAACACACGTTTTCTTGTCCGCCAGATACTTTGGTTGCCCCACGATTTCGGGGAATTCCCCTTCGTCGGCGGTGCCCCATGACCAGCTCTTGTCCGTCATCTCTTTGCTGTATGTCACGCTGATCTCTCGGACATTGGGGGCGACCTGTGTATCACCACATTGGGGGACAGTCTTGACTACGGAAGGTCGTGCCGTTGCTACACTCTTCCGCTCCTCGTTTCCTGCAGCAAGCAAAACGCTCGCCGCCATGCTCACTGCAAGGATTACCATTAGTCGTCTCATACGTGTTTTCTCCTTTCCCATCAAACGATAATTATACACTTCCGTGTAAGAAACTTGGCTGTTTCTACGCCACTCGTGTCGTTTTTTCCGCTAATTCTACGATGTTTCATGCATTTCAGCACAGATTATACAGATGCTGGTTTCCCGCGTCAAAAATCTTTTGCGACCTTCCAATATTATGTTAAGCGTATGCCGCCGGCATAGCGGCAACTGAACAGTAATTACAACACAAATGCGTTTTCGTAATGTCTTATCTGCACAGGGCCGGATTGCCCCAGCACTATCGTAACAACATCGAATCGAAAAGGTCTGTCTTCTATATTGTGAGTTGCTAAAAAATAACGTGCGGCCCTGTTCAATTTGGTTTTTTTGGCAGCCGTGATAACCGACTCGGCCGGCTCGAAAGCTTCGTCTGCTCTGGTTTTTACCTCGACAAAGACGACAGCCCCCTCAGTATCAACCATAATCAAATCAATTTCACCGCTTTTACAGGAAAAGTTGCGGGCCAGTTTCCTGAAACCTTTCTTTTTCAGAAAGCTCTCGCAGCGCTTCTCACCCCATCGGCCGAGTTTCTTTCTATCAGCCAACAGTTTGCCTCTGTTCAGCAGCCAACCCATCATAATTGATTATTGATAATTGATGATTCAAAAAAGCGTTAAAGATAACCGGTAGAAAATAATCAATAATCATTGAGTAACGATGCGCTTGCCGGGCTTCTGGGTCAGTTTGACCGACTTGCCGGTTCGCTTGCGAAGATAATACAGTTTTGCACGCCTTGTTTTGCCGCTTCGGACCGGCCGAACATCAATCACATTCGGTGAATGAACAGGGAAAATTCGCTCTACCCCCTCGTCATCTACGATTCGCCGAACCGTGAAAGTTTCATTGATTCCGCGACCTTTGCGGGCGATTACTGTGCCGCTGAATACCTGTATGCGCTCTTTATCGCCTTCTTTGATTCTGCACCGCACATCTACAATGTCGCCTATTTCAAAATGCGGTATATCCTTTTTGAGACTTTTATTCTCAACAGCATCCAGCATTTCCGTTTTCACAGACATATCTCCTGCTTACTGCATATAAACCGTCTGAAAAAAGCACAACCTTTTTGCGGCTGCTTTCTTCAAGAAGTTATCTCAGTATATCTATTTGCAATACAAAAGCAAGTGTTTTTCTAATGGTTGCCCGCAGAAGGTGGGCTGTTCTTAAACGGTATCGGTCACACTCTGGCCGGCATATTCTTTCTTGCCGTTTATTATATGGTTGCCGTTTACTGCAGATTTGCCGTTTAATACAAATTTGCCGTTCACTACCTGGAAGCCAGCCTGAGCTTCAGCCTTTTTACTGGCTGCTGTCTGAATACCTAATCGCTCTTCGGCAGCCCGCAGGATTGCCGTCAACATCTCCAGGTAGGATATTCCTGCAATTTTCGCCATTTTTGCCATATGCCCGTCCCAGCACCATCCCGGGTTGGGATTGACCTCAAGTATTTTGGGATTGCCTTTTGAATCGAGCCGCCAATCGAATCGGCAGTAATCCCTGCACTCCAGCCGCTCGAACAGCTTCAGACAGCATTCCACCACAAATTTCTCCATATCTTCGGGCAGGTTGGCCTGGATTGACTTGAGATTCCAGTACGGCGAATCGGGCAGCCACTTGGCCTCATATCCGCATATTCTGGGCAGTTCGGGCGGCAAAACAGAGTAGTCTTCCTCGATGATAGGCAAAACCGTATACGACTCCGGCAGGTTTCCTATAATTCCTATGGTGAAATCTTTTCCCGTAAGGAATTCCTCGACGAGGACGGGCTTTTCGTAGCCGAATTTCTCCCTTATTTCCAGAATGGCATTGACAAGCTCTTCGCCGGTGTTCGCAACGCTTCGCTGGGTTATGCCGAAGCTCGAATCGCCAAAGTTTGGTTTTGTGATGACAGGGAATTCAAAAGGAAGCTCAAAAGCACTGTCCTCCGGTTTTATAAAGAGCCCTTCTGCCACCGGGATGCCCATCTCCTTTGCGACTCCGCGGACGAGCGACTTGTCGTAACAAAATGCAAGACATTGAGGACCGCTGCCGGTATATGGGCAGCCGAGCATCTCCAGCAATGACGGAATATGCAGCTCTTTTCGGGCCTCATTACAGAAACCTTCGTCGCATAGATTCACCACAAGGTCCATTTTGGGTTTTAACCTTGTCAGGTCACTGACCAGGGTGTCGTGGTCGTTAAGATATGTAATATTATATGTGTCAAGCTCCTTTAATGCGTCTTTAAGCTGGTCAATCGTATAGAAGTCATCGTCATCAAAGACACGCAGCGGTTTGAGGGGGTCTGGTTTTGTGGGGTCGCCCAGTATTACAACTATATCCTTTGTCGGCTCTTTTCTCTTTTTTACAGGCGTCCATTCCTTTCTGACCACAGCCGTTACTACGATTCGTTTTTCCATCATCCCCAAATCCTGGTTGCGCTGTGAATCGCTGCCCATCTCCCCGTGGATAGCAATGTCGCTAAATCCTACTGTTTTCATCAGCTCCTCTATGCTTTTTCGCGTATAAAGTCGCTCGGCGTAGAACTGGTCTGCAATAACGCCCTTTCCCGTATGTGTGACCACTTCGCGAGAGATTAAGCGCTGTTTATCCAGCGAGAGCGAGCGCTCTCTGCAAACGAAGTAGTTTTTATCTATCCATTCCCATGACCTCGGCTGAAATCTCTTCTTTAAGTAATCCCCGTCAGCAACGTCTATAAGAATTTTTCCCCAGGGTTTTAACACTCTGAAGAGCTCTTTCAGGACTCTAATGTCATCCTGTGGCGTTTCAAAATAGCCGAAACTATTTCCAGGAATCATAACCACGTCAAAAGTGTCCGGCTGATACGGAAGTTTTCGAGCGTCTCCTTCTCTGAACTTAACGCTCAAACCTTCTTTTTTATTTTGAGCTTTGGCCTTTTGAATCAGGTAGCGAGAGCGGTCCAGTCCTTCAGCGTTGTCGAATCCCCGTCTTGCTAATTCAAGAGCGATCCGTCCCTGTCCGCAGCACAGGTCCAGAATTTTGTCATCTGGTGACGGCTTAAGAATGTCTGAAAACAGGTCTACCTCTTTGGTAGTTATCTGTGTATCATCAATCACGTCCCCATCCGTTTTCAGGTAGATTGAATTGAAAATCCATCGCCACCAGTCTGGCTGGACGTGCTCTTCTAAGTCAGGTACTGGCCCTAATGACCTGGCACATCCGGGGGCGCCTTTGCTCTTTTGGGGTGGTTTATGATTTGTTTCCACCTTCATATTTATTAACTCCTTATGCCACAATACGGCAATATTTGGTCATACATAAATGGCTGCAGCGTTCAGCAGCTTGAATTCGGTTGTCCATCCGTATTTCTTTTCTCAGTCTAATTTTCACAATTACTGGTTTTCTGTTTCGACTCTCATAATAGCGGTGTCCGGCTTCACTCGGCAGGGACACCGATATTCGGGGTCTTACTCTCCTCCTTGCTGCGGTAGCCCCACCACTGGGGGCTAAAATTAATGGCTTGGCTGAAAATAGTGTTCGGACAAAGCTGTGAACGCTCTGTCCCGACGGGTTTGCTCTTACGGCAGGGTAAAGATATGTCTGCTGTCGTGGCGCCGCCGTCCAGCAGATTAAGTTGGCAGCGCCTACATAGGTCTTCGACTTCGTCTTTTTTCAAGGCTTCCACTTGAAACGCCTTTATTTCTCCTCACAGGCTCGTCGCCTCAGCTTCGCACCAGCTGAGGATTCGACGACACCTAACATTGTTTTTCGGATTCAATACTTGCTCTGAATAATTTTGTTGGGCATCATAAAGTTCTATACAGTCAAAGTCAATAGCGAATGTATATTTTTAGCAAAAAAATTTGTCTTTTTCGACGCCCCCCAATAGGTCTGGACGCCATTTTTTTGTTCGTTCAAGGCCCTGTTGGCGTCGCCACTCGGCAATTTTGCCGTGGTCGCCGCTTAAAAGGATGTCAGGAACCTTCATTCCGCGAAAAACTTCGGGTCTGGTATATTGCGGATACTCTAATCCGCCGTCGGCGGACTCACTGAAGGAATCGTCCTTTGGTGAATCTTCATCGCCAAGTGCGCCCGGCAGCAGTCTAACCACCACATCAATGATTACTATAGCCGCCGGTTCTCCGCCGGAAAGAACATAGTCACCTATTGAGATTTGCTCGGCTCCCAGTCCGATGCGGATTCGCTCATCGAATCCTTCATATCTGCCGGAAATAAAAATCAGCCGTTTTTCTTTGCTTAGCCCAATTGCTTTTGCCTGGTTAAATTTCTGCCCCTGTGGTGTAAGCAAAATGACGTGCCCTTTTTCTGTTGACAGCTTCTCAACATATTCGAAGCAATCGAAAATCGGACCCGGCATCATAACCATACCAGGCCCTCCGCCATACGGCTTGTCATCGACCTTTTTGTATTTGTCGGTGGCGAAATCTCTTATATTGGTGAGAACGATATTAACTATACCCGCCTGCTGGGCCCTCTTTAATATCGAGTGACCCAGAGGTGATTCGAACATCTCCGGAAAAAGCGTAAGAATATCAATTCTCATCACTCTCGTCTGTCTTCTTTACTCGAGCCGGTTTCTTTTTCTTCTCCGGCTTCTCTTTTTCTTCCCCCTCCGGCTTAGCCTCAGTCTTTGCCTCGGCTTCTTTAACGGCTTCTTCTTTGGCCTTCGGTTCAGCCTCGGCTTTGACCTCAGCCTTTTTTTCTGTTGTTTCAGGTATCTCAGCCTTTACCTTGGCTTCTGTCTTGGCTTTGGTCTCTTTCTCGGCTTTTGCCTTCGTCTCTGCCTCTGCCTTGGCTTTTTCTTCGGCCTCGGAAGCCGCTTTTTTTGCGGCAGCTCGTTCAGCCTTTGTAAACAGCTTGCCTTTGGCACGGGCTATGGCCTTGGCCCTTCCCCGACGCGCCGTTTTTTCTTCGGCATATTTGGTCTTGATGCCTTCCTGAAGCAGAATTTGCGAGACCGTATCGGATGGTATTGCTCCTTTATCGAGCCAATACTTTATTCGTTCTGTGTTGAGCACGACCTGTTTGGATTTATCTTTTTCAATAGGGTCGTAGTGTCCCAGTTTTTCGATGATTCTCCCGTCCCGCGGCGTGCGTGATTCAATCGCATTGATTCTAAAGAACGGCCGATGCCGCCTGCCCATTCTCGTCATTCTCAACTTTACTGCCATATTTGTCTCCTTAGCTAATCGTTTATAATCAATTCCCGTGACCTGTACAACGAGAGTCACGAAACACGTTTACAATGTAAAGCATAACCATTCATAAAAATCGCTAAATTCGCCGGGTCAATCTGGGCATCCGCCGCGATTCTTTGTACTTGCTCATCAGTTAGACTGTCGGCTTTCTCTTTTTCGTCCGGCGTCATTATCGCCACCGCTTTTCTAAGCTGCTCCAACTCTTCTATGCTCGGTGCCGCCAGCATTGCCAGTTCGCTGCCGCCTTCAATATCCTTAAATTGGCTTCTTATCATTTTGCCGTATTCGCTGCCGGCAAACTTGGCCAGCTTTCTCAGGTATTGCTCAATCGATATCTTTTGTTTTACCGCCGTTTTCTTTTTCCTTTTCGAATAATTGTTCTTTTTCGTTTTGAACGCTGTTTTATTTTTTTGCCGGACGCCATAGCGGCGCTTAGCGTATTCATATTAAATCCGCCGGCCAGCAACCTTTTAAGTCCGCCCAGGCTTCCGCCGCTAAGTGCCTTCATCATATCCCTGCTGCGCTTAAATGTCTTCACTAATCTGGAAACATCATTAACTTCCGCCCCTGCCCCTGCCGCTATTCGTCTTCGCCGCGACGAGTCTATTATCTCCGGCTCGCGCCGCTCGGCAGCCGTCATCGAATGCACAATTCCTTCCATCTGCTGCAGTTCGCCATCGTCGAAGTCTAAATCCCCAGCTTGACTGCCCATCCCGGGCATCATTTTGAGCATATCTTTCATACCGCCCATTTTTTTGACGGCCTGCATCTGCTTTAGAAAATCATCAAAGCCGAAGCTGCCCTTGGCCATCTTCTTTTGCAGCTTTTCTGCTTCTTCTGCTTCGAATTGCTCCTGGGCCTTCTCCACCAGCGTTACAACGTCGCCCATCCCGAGAATCCTGCTGGCCATCCGGTCGGGGTGAAACTCTTCGAGTTTGTCCGTCTTTTCACCTACCCCGACGAACTTGATGGGCTTGCCGGTCACCGCCTTTACGCTCAGCGCAGCTCCGCCGCGAGCGTCGCCGTCTAATTTCGTAAGGATAACGCCATCGAGCTCCAGACGCTCGTTAAACTCCTTGGCTGAATTGACGGCGTCCTGCCCGGTCATCGCATCGCAGACTAAGTAAATCTGGTGCGGATTGACCGCCTTTGCTACCTCCGCCACCTCCCTCATCATTTCTTCGTCTATATGCAGTCGCCCCGCTGTGTCTAAAACCACCACATCGAAACCGTTTTGCTGCGCGTGTTTTACTGCGTTTTTTGCAACCTTGACCGAATTCTTGCTCTCTTCGCGATAGACTTCCGTATCTATCTGCTGGCCCAGGACGACCAACTGCTCGATAGCAGCCGGTCTGCGAAGGTCGTCAGCCACCAGAAGCGGTTTCTTGCCCTTGGCAAGCAGGTATTTGGCTAACTTTGCGGCGGTGGTAGTCTTACCGCAGCCCTGAAGCCCCGCTAACATAATTATCGTAGGGCCCGGCGAGACAAAGTAGATTTTACTATCGACCGGCCCCATCAGCTCGGTCAGTTTATCGTTGACGATTTTTATCAGAACCTGACTGGGATGAAGACTCTTTATCACCTCAGCGCCGATGGCTGCTTCCGTAACATCCTTGCAGAATTGCTTTACCACGTTGTAATGGACGTCCGCTTCCAGAAGCGCCTTGCGGACATCATGCATAGCGTCTGAGATGTTGGCTTCGGTGATTCTGCCTCGGCCAGACAGTGACCGGAAAACAGAGTTGAATTTTTCAGTTAATGACTCAAACACAGCTTTTATCTGTAATCTCTGCTATTTACCTCGTATTCGCACAGACATATTTATCCGCCGTAGGCGGATTTCAGCGCAAAAATCCCTCCCGCAACTCGAAAATTGTAAAGCAGTTAAGACGCTTTTGCAAGGACAAAATCCCCCAACGATGATTAATAACGGCGGTTACAGCCGAATACCACGATTAAGGCTTGATAAATAAAAGGGCAATTCGCCGCGGTGCGACCGCGTCGCAACGGGTCCGACGCTTAAACGCTCCAGCTTTTGGAGCTCTTAATGAATTTGTTTTGCACTATTATGCCGATAAGGGTAGGTGCCAGGAGCAATGCCGGCAAAAACCAATGGTGATTGTAGAGCATTGTCTTTACGGTTTCAGTCGTCACGGTTCCACTTGACGACGTCTGGACACTCTCGTAGAGATGGACCAAGGCTAGCAGGCCTGTTACAATAAGGACTCCGCCGCCAAAACTCGTAAAGAGCATGACCGCAATCTTGAAAACAATGAACGAAATCATACCGCCGGCAATAATGCCTATAAGGGCGCCTGCCGGCATGTATCTTTCCGGCAGTTCGAAGGCATACCAGATACCGCTGGTTATGATGCCGCCCGCAATAGCTCCCAATAGGCTGACGGCCCACCGCATCAAAGGTATCGAGGCACCAGCCAGAATGACAAGACCGGCTATGCCGCCTAAAATCTCCGAACCAAATCGACCGCCGATTTTGATACCAGCAAATAAGCCCACAAGTCCGAAGCAAATAACAACCGCCGCCCTGAAAATACGCCAGCCGTAAAGCAGGTACAGCACCCCAAACGAAATGGCGATAACTGCCTGCAGCCACGACAACGTTGTTACCTGCCCCCAGAGGGAATCAAGAACAGTTTGCACTTTAAAAACCGGCTCCGATGAGCTTCCTGCTGCTGCTTGGGCGAGAATTGTTAAAGGCTCCATCATTTTTCTCCTTAACCTTCTTTTGGTTTTTCAAACTTTACTGTGATTGATTCTCGCAAAAACTTCCCACTACAAACGGGTTCACGTTTTGCGACTCTTTTGCAGAATAGAGTCCAGGCTATCTATTTCGCCAGGACATCGATATTTTCTCCGGCTCTTTCCCGTCTTTACTCTTTCCCTTTTTTCTTGTCAACCTTTCTTTAATGCGTTGACAGAATAATAGCTGCTCAGTCGTGCCGAAAGCGGTCATCGCTGCAAAAACGCCCAGATAGTATGATTGGTTTTGACAAATCCTGCTGATAGGCGCAGCACCTTTATACAATAACAGCAAAATCATCCCTGCAAAAATAAGCATTGTCCCCAGCGCCGCACAGCAAAAAGCCGAAGTTAAACGCTGTCGGGAAAACCCGACCGCTATAAAAAATACTGCCAGCGCCGCTATTATTGCCCAGTTGTACACCGGCATCTGTAAAAGAATCCACTTTGTCTCGGCGACAAAATCGGCTATGTATGCTTTCGCTGTTACTACACTCCGGCTGGTATTGAGAAACACCGTCATGTTTTCCGTTTCGTATTCAGGATAACGTTTTAAACTGTCCTCAATCCCAATGTACGGCTTGGCCAAAACGGCAAAGCCAAGAACTGCCGCCAGAACCCCGGCCAGTATTGCGATGAATATCCTTTCAAGCATTATTGCGATAACTGCTGCGAGACCCGCCGAAACCGTCGCTGTCACAATATTTCGGCCGCTTATAAAAAATCCACAAATACCACCGCTGACTGCGCCAACGATTGCGACCAGAGCTCTTCTGAACCCCAGCCCGCCCAGCCAGACAAATAGGCCCAGTAGAACACACGCTAATCCAGGCCAGATTAAAACTACTGGATTGAACCGTACTGCTGTTTGTTCTAATTGTCGGGCAATTTCAAGCATATCGTCTTCACAAGCCGTGCGAACACAATCCCGCACCTGTTAGGCGTAAGCCTGAGCTCAATAGGGGCGGGACAAATCTGTTACTCGTTTATTTAGTTATCGGCCTGAAGGCACGATTTCCGTTAAATAGATGGAATTTTTGCCTCTTCTGCTTTGGATACGGGGCAAAATGGCTTAATAATGCCGATGTTGAACGTCGAACGCTGAATATCGAAATGATAAAAGATTAAGTGTAAATTGCTGAAAAAGCCCAGGTTCACCCCCGCAATATGCACGATGACGCCTCTAATGCGGATGAGAGGAGTCGAACCTCCACGGGCTAAGCCCACAGGTACCTGAAACCTGCGCGTCTGCCAGTTCCGCCACATCCGCGGCAAATACCTATATTAGCTTTTTTCGCCGCCCGGTCAAGATTCTGCCGTAATTTGGTTGGGATGTCCAGAAATTGCATGTTTTTCGAGTTGACAGCAATGTAAACCAATCTACAGGTTGGGGCCTGAGCCAAAAAATGCAATAATTACGATGGGCGCCGCTGCGGCTCAGACGGTAGCGGGGGCCATACTTTTTTGGCTGTTTGCTGGTAAGTGGCTCTCAAAGCGCATCTTCGCCTCGCCGATAAGGTAGAAGCTGCCCGTAATGCAAATCAAATCCTCTTTGCTCACAGCGCTTCTTGCAAGTTGCAGCGCTTCACCCAGACTCACAGCGCTCTGGCACATCTTGCCGCATATCTCGGTGTACATATCCGCCAAATCTTCCGGCGACATCGCTTTCGCCGAGTTGCTCCGCGTAAATATCACCTTATCTGCTCCATATTGCAATTTATCCAGCATCCCCACAACATCTTTGTCGTTGTTGCAGCCGAAGATTATCACCATAGAATCATAAGGAATATTTTGACCTATTGCATGTATCAGCGCCTGGATGCTTGCGGCATTGTGAGCACCGTCAATCATAATTCTCGGGTCATCACAAATCATCTCCATTCGGCCGGCTAACCAGACTTTTCCAAGCCCTTCAATCGCCTTTTCATTATCTATTTCGTAGCCGCTTGATTTAAGTTTATCCAGCATAGCCAGCGCCAAACCGCAGTTGATGGCCTGATGTCTGCCGTGCAGCGGCACACGAAGGTGTTCGAAGTTACTCGTTGGCGTTGTAAGGCAGACTCTCATATGCGGCCCGTTCTCCCGTGAATTTTCAAATCGATATGAGAAATCGATATCATTGCCCGTAACACTGAGAGGCGCCTTAACGGCTGTTGCATGCGATTTTAGAACATCCATTGCTTCCGGCTCCTGTTGAACGCTGACTATCGGAACGCCGCGCTTGAAAACACCGGCCTTCTCCCTGGCAATGCTGTCAAGTGTTTTGCCAAGCTGATGTTGATGGTCAATGCTCAAACTGGTTATGCCCACCACTTCAGGTCGAATTACGTTGGTGCTGTCTAATCGGCCACCTAATCCGGTTTCAATTACGGCTATGTCGGTCTTCACATCCGCAAAATGCATAAACGCCATCGCCGTCATTATCTCAAAGAAGGTAGGAGCTTCCGTCTTCGACATCTTCTCAACCGGTGCATAAATGCGGTTCAGCAGACCCAGCATTTCACGCTCGCTAATCATTTTTGAATTGACTGCAATCCGCTCATGGAGGTGCACCACGTGCGGAGAGGTGTATAATCCAACGTTATAACCGTTCGATTCGAGCATCCTCGCCAGCATCGTTGCTGTTGAGCCTTTTCCTTTTGTGCCGGCTATATGGGCTGTAGCGATTTTTTTGTGCGGGTTGCCCACTAAGGAAAGCAGTTTTTCCATCCTATCGAGGTTGAATGTCGTAATGTTATACCGCAGGCCCGTTTCCTTTTCGTAGTCTGTCCGCGCATAGAGGTAGCTTATGGCCTCTTTATAGCTCTTAAAGGCCTTTTTGGACTCGACTTTGGCGACTTTTGAGGTGCGTTTTTTCGCCAGTTTCTTTCCGGTTGTTTTTACTGATTTTGGCATAAACACTTTACAGTAACACTTAAAACTATGTCAGTCAATGCTAATATGCGAAAATAGCCAAAAACCCGTAGAACTACGGGGTATAGAACAACGGCCGATAATCACGTAACATACGACCGATAAAAAGCTTATATAAAAATACCAATTCTACACTAATTATCGTTCCGAAAACTTCTGCATCAGCAAAACTAAACATGTAATTAGATTTGTTTATAATACGATGCTTTCCAGCGTAGATTTATACTTCATTTACTACTGTTATTTGGCCTTCCTTGTTCGATATTCGACATTTATCCTGCATTTTTCGGTGCAGATTTTCGCATCAAACGCGCAAGTTTATTCGCAAAAGCGTAAGAACTTCAATCAAAAGTGCAGATTTTCGCATCAAACGCGCATGTTCGTGTTTGAAAACGGTTAAAAAGTGAGAAAATTTGCGAAAAATTTGGAAAAATGTATGGAAAAGTGAGAAAAATGTATAGAAACGGTTGAAAATATTGGACTTTTTTTTACCCCCCCTGCGCATTTGATTGATTTTTAATTAGCCACAGATTTCACGGATTTCACTGATATATTTAGTCATAAAAAAGCACAAAAAACATCCGCCTTCGCTAAAGCTACGTCGGACAGGCATAGAAAAATCGGCCGGTGGATCCCCGACAGAAAAGCAAGTAGGCAACCGTCGAGGATCTTCGCTACGCTACGAGAAAAATCAGCCAAAGATTACCTAAGTTAACAGGGTGGAGAGGGGGTAGATCCCTCCACTTCGGTCGGGATGACAAGGTCACTTTTTGGACACAGACTCCACCTTCGCTAAAGCTACGGCGGACAAGTGCGCGGAGAGTCTGGCTGGGAAGGACAAAGTAAGTTTTGACAAAAAGATGAGAATGGTGGAGAATAGGGGAAAATTTGCAGGGAGAAATATGAAAGATACTAAAAAACATGTCGGCAAAAAAGCCAAAGTCCGTAAAATGGACGGTAATTCATTAAGCCCACAAAAAGAGCTGCTGGAACTCTTACAAAAAAGATTCCCAGAGATTTTTGCCGAAGGCAAAGTCAACGGCGACAAACTAAAACAAACCATCGGTGAAGAACTCGATACCAACAACGAACGATACGGCCTAAGCTGGGCGGGGAAGGCCGAGTGCTTCCGACATATTCAGGAAACAACAACGGCAACGCTAAAACCGATGAAAAAAGAAAGCGTTGATTTTGACAAAAGTGAAAATATCTTCATTGAAGGCGATAATTTAGAAGTCCTGAAAATCCTGCAAAAGACGTATCAGAATAAAATCAAGATGATTTATATCGACCCGCCTTATAATACGGGCAACGACTCCTTCATTTATCCCGACCGCTACAAGGAAGAAAAAGAGGACTACGAACTGCGGGCGGGGATAAAAGACGCCGAAGGACTCTTAACAAAAGACGGATTCTGGCGCAAAAACTCAAAAGACGCAGGCCATTTTCATTCGAACTGGCTTTCAATGATGTACCCACGACTGTTCTTAGCTAAAAATCTCCTCCGTGAAGATGGCGTTATATTCGTCTCGATCGACGACAACGAAATCCATAACCTGCGAATGCTAATGAATGAAGTCTTCGACGAAGACAATATTTTAGCTGAATTAGTTTGGGACCTTGGAAGTGGTACTGCCGCAGGTCACTTTACCCGTGCCCATGAATATCTTTTGGTTTATGCAAGAGACAAATCAAAACTATCAAATTTCGTCTATCAAGGCGAAACTGACCTAATATCTGAAAGAGCGGTAAAGAAAATTTCAAAAGGCAATCCAGCAAGTTGCGTTACTTTCCCACCGGGGATTGAATTTGAAGGTGATTCAGCGGTATTTGAAGGAATCATAGGAAATAGTGAGAAAATTCGTGTTGTTGACGGAAAGTTTGAATTCAAAAACGGCAAATTGGCGTCAAAAGTTACGCTTGAAGCTGGCTGGGCAATGCGAGATCAGATTCTTAGCTGGCTAAATGGTGAAGAAACATACGATACTAAAGGGCAAAAGGTCAAACGATTTTATTTTAGTAAAAAAGGCGTCCTTCAATATGAAAAGGAACGTGGTTTTGTAAATCCGCCTTCTGTGTTAAGAGGTATTGCCAGCACTAAAAAAGGTTCTGAAGAAATAAAGGAATTCTTCGGCAAGGATGTGATAGATTTTCCCAAACCAACTGACCTGTTGAAATACTTGATAGAGCTTGTATGCAATGAGGGTGATATAGTAATTGACTTTTTTGCAGGAGCATGCTGCACAGCACACGCAGCAATGAGAGTTCAACAAGAAATCAATAGGCGAATTCGATGTATTTCGGTCCAAATAGCAGAACCATGCGATGAAACAACCGACTGCGGGAAAAATGCTTTGTCTTTGGGATTTAAGACGATAGCGGATATCGGCAAGGAGAGGATTCGCCTGGCGGCGAAGAAGATAAAAGAGGAGAACAAGGGCAAGCTGGATTTTGACGGCAAGAAATTAGATCTCGGCTTTAAGGTCTTTAAGTTAGAGCAGAGCAATTTCAAGCAGTGGCGGGAGAACGTCAAGACGGGCGAGGAATTAAAAGAGCAGATGCGGATGTTCGTCGATAACGTCAAAAAGGGAGTCGCAAGCGAGGATATGCTCTTTGAGATAATCCTTAAAAACAGCAGATTCGATTTAAACGCCGGAATTTCTAAAGAGAATTTTGACGGCGTTGATTATTACCGCTTAGCCGATGGCGTTGAGATTGTATGCCTTGCGGACAAGATAACAAAGAAGATGGTCGAGAAGGTATTGAAGGATAAGCCGGAGAGGTTCACCTGCCTTGACATTGCCTTTAAGAATAACGACCAGTTAAAAACAAACACCGCCCTGCAAATGGAGGCGGAGAAGATTGAGTTTAAGGTGATATGACCCGTCCCCCGACTACGACATTCGAGGGCAGAAAGATTTTATGGCGGAAAAAACTACATGGCCAATGCTTCAGAATATTTTTGTGATGTTAAAGGTTGTGCAGACCTTTACGAAATCGAATATACGTCCAGACCCTGCGATATCCATTGTTGCCTCCTTGATAAATTCATACCGGAATAGTTATAGTGGGAAGTCATAGGGTTTCCTATGCGTTAGGAACAAAAATTCTGTATATTATGCAGAACGAGCTAATTATTGTTGAACACAGCGTCAATGCAAAGGTGGTAGAAATGGGAAGAGAACTAGGTCAGTGCAAGAAATGTGGTCTTGGGGGCATAATTGGGGATATGTGTAGTATGTGCCGTTGGAAGGAGGAGCAGGAATTGAAATCGCTCCTTCAGACGAAGTGCGATTGCGGGCACGTGTTCTTTTCTAATGAGAGATATTGCCCCGATTGCGGAGAAAGAAATAATAGCATCCGCACTTGTTCCAAATGTGGCAAAATAATGTATGGGCGTTATTGCACCAATTGTGGGAGATGTTAGATAATGAAATCGGCGAAAGTAATTTGATCCAAAAGATTTTATGGCGGAAAAGGAAAATATTAAGGTGATATGAACAGATTTACATAGAAAATAAGACATTAAAAGAATGAAGCAGGCATGACAACTGTCAAGGAGTATTTAGTATGTCCGAAATTCATATGGTCGAGGTGTTTGGGATGAGAATTGAGTCTGGCTGTGCTGAGTTATTACAAATCGTAATTGACTTTGGGGGTGCGGGTTCATCTCATAAACGTAATCTGGCAGATCAAGCTTTAGAAAAAATAGGAAAACGTGGGTGCATCGCGGCCTTACAATATGTTGTTAAGGAATTTAGTGGGGCAAGTTCATCACATCGAAGGGATTTGGCTACTCGAGCATTGGAATTAATGTAGATGCACTTGTTTGGGCGGTTATTCTATTGATTTGAAAGAATATAAATCAGTGAAATCAGTGTAATCTGTGTTTAGAGAAAAATGAAACTTCAATTCGACGCCAACCAGTCCTTTCAGTTAGACGCGATAAACGCGGCGGTTGATTTATTTAAGGGGCAGCCGGCGGGGGCGAGTGACTTTTCCTATTCAAAGGCATCGTCGGTAGGCGGGACTTTTTTAAGCGTCGTTTCAAATAACCTTATCCTCGATGAAGAGACAATCCTCAAAAATCTCCAGACGGTCCAAAAAGTAAATAATGTCGAAGAATCAAAGACGTTAGACGGTTTTCATTTTTCAATCGAAATGGAGACGGGAACGGGCAAGACATACGTTTATCTGCGAACTATACACGAGCTAAACAGGCAATACGGATTTAAGAAATTTATCATTGTCGTGCCTTCTCTTGCCATAAAGGAGGGGGCTTTGAAAAACCTTGAAATTACAAAAGAGCATTTCGATATCATCTATGAAAAGCCGGTGATGAACTGTTTCGAGTTTGACCCGAAGAAAAGAAGCTTATCGAAAAACTTCGCCACGACAAACAGCCTGCAGATTATGGTAATGAATATCGATCAGTTTACAAGGGCGGGCAATATCTTCTACCAGCAAAGCGACTGGGGAATACCGGCGGAATTCATAAAGGCAACAAGGCCTATTGTGATCGTCGATGAGCCGCAGAATATGGAGACCGATATCAGGAGGCAGGCAATCGCAAACCTTAATCCATTATGCACGCTGCGATATTCGGCAACGCATACGGTCAAATATAACGAAATATATCGGCTTGACCCTGTCCGGGCTTATGACAAGGGACTTGTGAAAAGAATCGAGGTTGACGGCATAACAGAAGCGGACAATTTCAATCAGGCGTATATTGAAGTAAAGAGCATTAAGCGTCAAAAGAACAAAATCACCGCCAAACTCAAAATAGATGTAAACGCCAAAGAAGGCGTTCTAAAGAAGGATGTTACGGTTAAGGTGGGTGATAACCTGTTTGAAAAGTCAAACAAAAGGGATTTATATAAAGATGGATTTATCGTCAGCGGAATTGACGCCGAGTCAATAGATTTCAACAATGGCCTTGTACTTAATCGTGGACAAAAACAAGGCGGATTGACCGATGAAATAATGAAATACGAGATTGAAAGCACTATAAAGAATCATTTTGAAAAGGAAAAGCGGCTAAAAGCCAAGGGCATTAAAGTGCTGTCCCTTTTCTTTATCGACCGAGTAGCCAATTACAGAAACTACGAAAACGAAAAAATCGGCAAGGGAAAGATTGCCCTGTGGTTTGAAGAGATTTACGAAAGAACCAGGAAAGAAAGCAAGTTTAAGGGAATACTTGAATACAAGGCAAAGCAGGTACACAACGGCTACTTCGCACAGGACAAAAAGGGAAACTGGAAGGATTCGAGCGAGGGCAGAGATACCCAAGACGACAATTCGGCATATCAACTGATTATGAAGGACAAGGAACGTCTTCTTGATATTAACGAACCGTTACGATTTATCTTTTCTCATTCTGCGCTGCGCGAGGGATGGGACAATCCAAACGTCTTTCAAATCTGCACGCTTAATGAGACACAGTCCACGCTGAAAAAGAGGCAGGAAATCGGCAGAGGTCTTCGATTGCCAGTCAATCAGGATGGCAAAAGGATATTTGACGAGTCAATAAATGTTTTAACTGTTACTGCAAATCAGCATTACGAAGAATTTGCGATGCAGTTGCAGGCTGAAATTGAAGATGAATGCGGCGTTAAGTTCGACGGCGGAAGGATAAAGGATAAAAAGAAAAAGAAGCCGATAACGCTCACGAAGAATCTTGTCCTCGATGAGAACTTTAAGGCACTGTGGGACAAAATCAAGCATAAGACCCATTACAGTGTCGATTACGATACTACCGAACTTGTTAAACTCGCTGCAAGGAAAATTAAGGATATCGTCATATCAAAGCCAAAACTTATAAGGAGTAAAGCCGATATTGAAATAGCTAAAGAGGCCGTTGTAGCCGACCTTAAAGCACAACAATTCAAAGAGATTTTTGAAGAAATCAATTCAATCCCCGATATTCTTTCCTATATCCAGAGTAAGACACGGTTAACCCGCGATACTATTTGCCGAATTTTAATCGAATCAGGCCGAATCGATGATGTCTTCGTTAATCCACAGCAGTTTATGGACAAGGTTTGTTCAGAGATAAATACCGTTCTGCAGGAAATGATTGTTGACGGTGTTAAATACGAAAAAATCGCCGGAGAGTATTATGACCAGATGCTCTTTGACAGCAGAGAACTTTACGGATATCTCGATGACTTGTTTGAAGTCAGCAAGAAAGACAAAACTGTCTATGACTATGTTCAGATTGACAGCAAAATTGAAAGAGAGTTTGCAGCAGAGTGCGAAAAACGGGATGATATAAAGTTTTATTTCAAACTGCCTTTCTGGTTTGAAATAGATACGCCCATCGGGAAATATAATCCTGACTGGGCATTGGTTTATGAAGGCGATAAAAAGATTTATTTCGTCGCGGAAACTAAAGGAACGGACGACATTAACGACCCGTCCCTTTCAGTAGGCGAACGACACAAAATTAAATGCGGTAAGAGGCATTTTGAACAGTTCGAAGATATTAAATTTCGGGCTCCGGTGAAATCTTTAAAAGATGTTATTTCGGGTTAAGATGAAAGCCTTGTATAAGCATAAGAAGAGTGGGGACATATTCGCAATAGAAACGGGCGAGGGCGGACGAGTTTTAAAACGACGATTAGATACCCGCCGAAGGTTCACAACCGAAAAACGGATTACCACGTTTGTGTGGCGGTATATTGGACCGTAACTACCGAATCCGCTTCGAGCTTCACTTCAAATCTGGCGGTGTTGGCATCTCGTTTTTCATAGTTATGCGTTGTTTTGTCGATGGTCCAGTTGACCCACGCAGGGAATTTTTCGTCGACAAAAACCGCAATAGCCTCGCTTTTCCTGTTCCTAAGCTCGATTTTATGGGTCTCGCGTGTCATACGCCTTTCGTGCTGGCTATCGACCAGCGTATATTCAGCGACCACATCAAAGGCATTGCCTATATAAAGCAGCAGCTTTTCCTTGCTGGGTGTATGGTCGATTCTGTCTTCACCCACAAACTCCAAGCTCTCGTCAGCCGGGTCTTTCTTGAAGACACGAACTTTACCTTTAGGTAACGCAATACCGAGATTATTTTCTTTGGTATTTTCAAATTCAAGTTTTATCTGGACCTTGTCGCTTTGCTGGCTGCGACCATATATCTGCTGCTGGCCGCGTTCATAGATATAGAGCTTCTTTATCGGCACGCCCAAAGCAGGGGTGATAAACTCAATCTGTTTAACCTGATTGTTGTTTATGGTGCTCTTTCGACCCAGGGTATAAAGATGGTATTCCATAAACGCTTTTTCTTCAAAGGCAGGCGTGGGAGCTTCCGCTGCCGCTTTGTAAAGCATACCTTCCCTCGGGCGCTCGGGCTCGACTACTCTTCTGACATCACCGGCAATCAGTTTTATGGTTGAATCCTTGTAAGTTGCGCCGCTTTTGTTATCGATTGTCACCCAGCCGGTAAAATCAATCTTTGTTTCATCGGCATTTAAGACTGCTGAATAATCGGCGTTCCAGTTGATTTGCCCCGTGGTATAGGTTACCTGACAAAGCTGAGCGCCTTTTTCTTTTGCGTCTGCAAGCCAAACTAATGTCGGCCTGGTAACCAAATCATCGGGCATTTCTTTCAGTGAAATCTCTTCTATGCTGTTTTTGTCTAAAATCTCAATATCATTTGTCTGGCCTTTCAATATTAAATTGTCACCCATCGCAGCCAAAAGCAGACCGGTCAATTCCTTGCCTGTGTCGGCACCGCTGCCCTTTAAGACAACCGTAACATTTTTATCAATATAGCGTTTGAGCAGGCTATTCGTATTAACGAGGTCGTACTCGTAGTTCTGTTCGAGAACAGATACCGCGCCGGGTGCGGAGAGGCACCGGAAATTTACGCTGGTTGGGTCAATTGCCGAGGCGACATCGGTAAACTTTGCTGTATTGAGGCCTTTCTCAAATGACATTTGCCGGGATTCTCTCACGACAGCGAAGTTGTCATTATAAATCGTGAGGGCAGTTTCCTGTTCGCCGCTTTTTAGCGGCCCGGCAAAACCAACTGGACAGGCCGCTATGCAAACTGTTGCTAAAAATATTATTTGCCTTTTCATTTTATTTGCCCTTAAATTTTAACATCAGATATTTTTAGAAATGATATTGTCGCAGAGTTTTTGTTGTGCGTCAACCCCCGTTAGAAATTCCGCAACGAAGTGGTAATATGATATAAAAGGGCATCGATTACGATGAAATCATCCAAAGGCAATGCACGGAGCAAAACGAGGTGGTTATTTTTCGGATTTCTCGGCTCTCTCGGCTTTTTCGTCTCCGGTATAAGTAACCTTTGGGCCGCCAAATTCGGTTGCTTCAAGGCCCTTGAGCTCGCCTGCTGAAAGGGTCGGCTCGATAACAATCCTCGGTGTTATGAAAATAAGCAGCTCATTGGTCTTAACCTCTTCGCTTACCTCCATAAATAACCCTCCCAGAAGTGGTATATCGCCGAGTATCGGTATTTTACTAACATTCTGAGAAACAGTTCTTTTACGAAGCCCGCCAATCACAACAGTCTGACCGTCTTTTACCAATGCTTTCGTGTCAGCTTTACGGGAATCAACAGTGGGCACTGCATGACCACCTGCAACTATAGCCCCAAGCTCTGAAACAACGCTAAATTCCGGTATGATATGCAATCTTACCATACCATCCCTTGTGACATGGGGGGTAACCTTAAGCTCAACGCCGACTTCTTTAAATTTGGTCGACGTCAGCGTACCGCCGGCGGATGTGTCGCTTGCCTCCGTGTAGGGAATTTCGCTTATGATTTTGAACTCGGCAGTTTCGTTATCAAGCACCAGAATACGGGGGTCCGCAAGAAGCTTGGCGCCAACCTGGGTTCGCAGAACGTTCAGCGCTATATCTACATTAACCGTATCGAGAAGACCAAGGCGTATGGTACCACCTGTATCTGCATCAAACGAGCCGCCTACAAATGGCTTACTCTTTCTATAGGCATAACTCTCTGTACCGCTCACAAGTCCGGCGTCGCTGTCCTGCCAGACTGTTGTTTGCGTTGCTGAAGTATCAGTCTGGTCCTTGGTCGTGGCTCCGGTTAAATTATTAACGGTTGTATCTTCTTTATTAGTACCAAAGGTAGTTATAGGGTTGTTTCGGCCGGCAGACCACTCTGCCCCGATATCGAAGCCTTCTGTGGAGGTTATATCGTAGATTCTTACCTCGACCATTACCTGGGGCGTCATACGGTCGATTTTTTCGATGAAGGAATCCATAGCTTTGATATTGCTCTCGACATCTTTAACAATTATATCGCTGGTGCCCTTACTGGAAGATATTGAACCTCGCTTCGAAATGAATTTATTCAAAGCACTTTCAACTTGTGCGACATCTGCGTAAGTAATATGATAAACCTTGGTGTCGGTTCTTTCTTCCTGTTGCGTAATCTCACTAAGCGGCTTTACACTTATCATATTCTTGTCTATTAAACAGCCATAGCCGTGTACAGCAAGAATATTATCCAGCGCTTCTCCCAGCGGCACATTTGTAAGCGTAGCGGTCACACTGCCGGTAACAGTGGGGCTTTTGATAATATCTACGTTTGCTTGCTCAGCTATCATCTTTATCACATCTTCGATAGGTGTGTTTATGAAATCGACGCTTATTGTTTTCTGCATTCGCTGCTGAAGAGTCGTTGAGGCCTCATTTGAATCCTTATTTACGGCGCTGTTCATATCCGGCTTGGTAACAGTCGTTGAGACCTCATGTTGATTTGAATCCTCATTTACGGCACTGTTCACATCCGGCAAGGCAACAGTCGTTGAGACCTCATGTTGATTTGAATCCTCATTACCGTTTTCAGCGACAGCGATAATGCAGGCCGCAATAACGAATGCAAGAACCATCAAAAACTTCAATCCCTTATATTTTGTCGTAGGGCTTCTCATAATAATTCCCTTTCCAAAATCGGCTGTTAACCAATACCGTTTTTTCTATCGTTGAACCTTTTGCGTCCATTTTTTGCCGTTTACTTCAAATTCAACGCTATTTTCATTTATTTTTATGATGACTACGTCCAATATTTTATCACCCTGATGTACTATCTGGTCGCCAATAACTGCACACGGATTATTCTTGCTATAGACAATTCCTTTTACGATTAGTCCAGAGGTATCGGCTTGACCCGTCTGGGTTGTGACTGGTCCGAATTGCATAGGGTCACGAAGTGTTGTCGGATAGGGATTCGGAACCTGCCAGTCAACTTTACTATCAGGACCGGCAGCAGCGGCCTTTACCGGCCCAGATGTCCCAAGCCCGGTTATCTTTTGCGAAGGGGTACTAAAGACTTGAATAAACACGAAAATCAAGGCAATAAAGAGAACCGGAGCCAATATCACCATCACCCTTTGCCTTGTGGCATTAACCCCTGGTTTTGTCGCAAAGAGCTTGTTTTTAATCTGCTCCAAGGTCCGCTGCCAGGGGATTTGCCGCCCTGCAGCTTTTATGGCGGTATCGGCTTTAGGTTGTTTAGCCGGAGCTGCTTTCGGTGGCGACTGCAAAGGCAGCTGCTCGGGTTTCGGCTTCGTGGGAGTCATGTGACTTGGAGCAGGTGGTTTTTGAGTGGGTGGCTCCGGCGCAGGTGGTTTTGGAGCACTATAATCTTGATGCGCCGGCGCAGGGGTAGCAGAAGGCCGCTGTGCGCCGTCGTTCTTTGGAAGCGACACGCCATTAAAAATCGCTGAGACTTCCTTGTGCAACCCTGCCTTATATTTTAACATTGCCTATCTCCTCAACCAAAGCTCCACCGTTGCTTATCTCCTTGGCCAAAGCCTTGCCATTGATTATCTCATCAGCCAAAGCCCTGTATTCAACAGCACCCCTGCCTGTTGGGTCGTAAGCCAAAATGGACTCACCGGTACCTGGGGCCTCAGCCAACCTCACGCTCCTGTGAATAACCGTATCAAATACCAAATCGCCGAAAAACTCCCGCATTTGCTGTTGAATCTGCCTGCTGAAAATAATCCTGTCTTCAACAAAAGTCAGCAACAAGCCCAGGATTTTCACATCACAAGGGTAGAAATGCGTTCTGATAATGTTCGCTGTCTCGAACAATTGTTTCAGGCCTTCCATTGCATAGTAGTTGACCTGAACAGGCACGACGACATCAGTACCGGCCACAAGTGCATTGAGGGTCAACAGGCCAACCGAAGGTGGGCAGTCAATAACGCACATTTCATATTCGTTGCTTATTGTTCTGAGCTGCTCGCTCAAGACTAATTCTTTTTCGGGTACATCGGCCAATTCAAGCTCGGCACCCGAAAGCAAGATATTGCTTGGTGCCAGATTAAGCCCCTCGACGCTGGTGCCTATTATAACTCTGAAGATTGGAATTTGCGCGTTGGTAAGGGCATGATAAATGGTCTTGTCAAGAGTTTCAGGGTTATGGCCAAGTCCCAGTGTGGCGTGGCCCTGTGGGTCAAGGTCAATTATCAGCGTCCTCTTGCCTTTCCCGGCAAAGGCAGCAGCAAGGTTCACCGCAGTAGTTGTCTTGCCACAACCACCTTTCTGATTTGCTATTGCTATTGTTCTCATTTTTATTTTACCCCATAAACTCACGCCAGGGGTTCACTGGCTTTTTTAACTGTCCTGCATCTTTCCGACAAAAACCGCCAAATTCATTTTCACTTGATGTTCTGAACTGCCCTTGTCTGAGCGAGTTATTGCGAACCTATCCACAAAGATGACCGGCTGATGCCTCTCCAGAGCATTTAGTAAGGCGGCAAATTGGTTAAAATCCGCCGTGGAGAAGCTGATATCAATGCGACTCTCAGATATGTATTTATCAGACGTTGCTGGGTTTTTACCGCTGTCCTTTTTAGTTTCAATGCTAAACGAAGTGACTTCTTTCCCGTTGGCAATTTGACTTATATCGAACGTTAAATTAGCCGAATCTTTGAAATCAATAACAAAATTATCCAATTTATTTCGTAATTGCTCGATTTGTTCATTCAACTGAATTCTGGTTTCCTTCTGTGCTGCTTTTAGCGCGGAGTCGCACATCTGTTTTTTCTCTGCGAGTTGCTTTTCGAGCTGTCCTTTAATATTTTTCTGCGGTGCCAACGTAAGCTCATAGATAATGAAAAACAGCACGAAGCAACCCGTCCATATTAAAGCTACTTTCGTAAAATATTTTCCGTAAACTGACTTCATAAAAACCTGTTATAACTCCGGTTTGAAAATACAGTCTATATCGTAAGAGACAACTTCCTGGCCCTCAAAAGTGTCGGTTTTTTGCGAAATTACGATATCTTCAATCTTCGGTGCAAGCAACGCTGAAAGGCGAAGACGGTCCTTAAAATCCTTGACCGCTTTATCATTGTTGGCCTGCGGCCTTCCACTAACACTCATCTGCAATGTGCCTACCGGAACACTGACATCAATCATTTTGTTGGGGTCCTCTTTTTTGGAAACCTTTTTGTTTACGGAGCGCTGCTTTACCTCAAGCCTGGTCAAGACCATTGAATCGGGCATATTCTCTACCACAGTCGCCAGAATAGGTGACCATTGAGTATGTCTGCCAATAGAGGATAAAGCTTCTGATAAACAGTTATTTATATTGTTTTTCTCCGCTTCGGATGACTTTTGCAGTTCAACAGCGTCCGACAATGCCTCAATGTTTTTTTCGTAATTAACTATTTCCTGCTTCGCAACTTTGATGACAATTCTATTGCTTAGATAAAAACCGAGCATTGCCATTGCAACAAGAATGGGCACTGCAAATGCCAGGGCGGCAATAGCTACGCCCCAAGGCCTGCTCTTTATCGGAATACCCTGCCCCTTTAACAAATCTATCGTGAACATATCAGATCGACCTCATCGCAAGACCTGCTGCTACCGCCATTACAGGACCATTTTTTTTGAGAATGTCTCGACAGTTTTGGTCTCCATCGCAGGGTATTTTGTCAAACGGATTCCACAACACCGTTCTGGCGGGAAGACGACTGTCCAATAACTCGACAAGCCCTTTGACCGGAGCAAAACCACAAACAAATATTTTTTCAACAATGTCTGATTTCTCCTGAGCCGTGTAGTATCGCAATGTTTCAGTTACATCGACAATCAATTTCTGACAGGCCTTCTCCAAACTGTCACCGAGCTCCATTTCAGGTCCCGCCGGATTCTCACGGCCGAGCAGGGTTTTCTTGACGGCTTCCATTGAAACGCCCTTTTCAGCTGCAATCTCTTTAACGATTGTCCCACCGGCATAGGCTATATCGCGAATAAACGGCAGAGCATTAGCGCTCTTAATTGCCAGAGTTGTGTAAGAGCTGCCGATGTTCAAAATAGCTGTTGCTTGGCCAGCTTCGGTTTTTTCGTATTCGCTGAAGCAGTTCAAAAGTGCCAATCCGTCAACATCCATCAAAACGCAGTCAAGAGAAGCTTCCTTGGCGAGTTGTCTTTTTCTTTCTATCAGCTTATTCGTTGCTGCTACTAATACGCCACAAATACTATCCCCGCCATCAGGCATCAATTGGTAATCAACAGCACTATCGTCAATGTTGAACGGACAAACCTGTGCGGCTTCGAGCAGAACCGCTCCATGGACCTCTTCCAGCGGCAATGAAGGAAACTTAAAATAGCGTACCGCGACTTCCGGGCCACATACGCCACAAACAGCCAATCGTGTCTGAACCCCGGTTGACTGAAGGCATTCGCTAATTGCCCTGACGGTATTTATTTCTTTTTGCTCTCGGTTAGTTTCCGTTCCATTGGCAATGTCAGTTATACCGGCTGCGGTAACGACGTAGCCAGCATCGTCCTTGCGCAGCTGGACTATTCTGACCGCAGAAGAGCCGATATCAAGCCCCAGGATTTGTGTTTCCTCAAGATTAAGTAATTGTTTCCAATCCAAGTTCATAAATCCTTTAAACCAAACTTTTTTCTCCGGATATTTCATAAGACTGTTGTTTTGCAGGTCCTCAAACGCAACGGATGGCGTTTGAAGTCCACAGAAAAAATCTCAAAATAAAGTTTCCCTCTGATGCCCCTATTTTCTCCACAATACAGCCATAATCCAATCCTGAACGCATAACGCATATCTTTTCATCGGCTTAAAAAAGCGGGTGTTTTACTTAGAAATTACTACACGATGGTTTCGCAGGTTAGTGTCGTGATTTTAGCGTGTGAGGTCCTATAAGTATTGTGGGTTTAGGCTGCAGATAAAGACTTCGAACATCCAGCAAGTCCCGTTTGCATCAAAGCTTGCAAAATTGAGCATGTAAGAAGGACTTTTGAAAAGTTATCGGTCGTAGGGTTTAATAGGGTATAGTTTTGAGTTGCCGTAAGGCGGAGGTCCTCTTTGTCTATCCGCAATCTGCTATAATTTATCCGTTGATTATCTGTCGCCTGGCTGATAATCGTGCCGGCCGGCAGAGGTGGGTAGTAGTATATTCACATTGCAGCTAAATAATCACTGGAAAATCAATTCCAATTTCATTAAAATTCCTGCCACGATAAGACAGCCGGTTTTGGTGACACGGGAAATGTACTAAGATTACTAAAGGCATCATCCATTGCTGACTGATCAAAGGATATCACTGCTGTTCCCGTGACGGTAGTATCCACCGTAGCCTCGCCTTCCACAAATATCGATCCGTTAATTACCGGATTGCCGCTTATACTTAACTTTCCTATAACCCAGATTACCCCATTAAATGTACCGCCGGTCATATCTAAATCGCCATTCACTATCATAATGCCACTGCCCACCCAGCTGCCAGTTTTTGTGATTTCAAATTTATGGTCCTCGTCAATCCAGGTAATTTCTTCAACCGGCGTTTCGTTGTTAGGAGGGTTGGTATATTTATATGTAGCATTATCCTGCATTTCCTCTTTTGTCACGCCGAAGACGTCTTCAAAGATGGGAGTAGTGTTTTCCACTACATCGCCATTGACCTCAGCATTTCCTTTACGGTCTAAAACGCCACTCACCGTCATAGCGGCAGTTATATCCGGTCCAACTACAACCCTAATTCTTCGTGTTGCCATATTAACAGACCCCACTGATTCAATAGTCCACCTGTACGCAGAAACAGGCGTGATGGTAACGTCATATTCGCCATTACCTAATGTTCCACTAAACGAATTTGTGTTTGGCAAATCACTAATCGCCATCCCTAATCCAGCTTCAGCTGCGTAAAAAGCCTTGGTTTTGTTAATGTCCTTCCGAGTCAATGTTATCTCGTTGCTCGCCACAATAAGCACGGAGAATGCTAAAATGGTAAGGATGAGCGTAAAAGCTAACGCCGCAACAAGTGCTATACCCTTTCTCGTGCTACGTAGCAAAATGGCATCGCTACTTCTCAGAGTAGCATCGGATTTAAACACCCTGATTTTCATCTTACATTACCAGCCAAAATCCTTAAGATGAGAGCCTTCTCTTTTTTTTTAACTTGACCGTCTCTATAAAAGCGGAACCGCTATCCAAACTAATCAAATTAGTCTTCCTCATTGAATCCTTCTTCCCAGCCACTCCGGTGCGATATGCATACGAGGGGAGTTCCTGGTGGTAGATTGGAAACGTTAAGGAGCTGCTGGTCAAATTCCCAATCGCGGAAGGGTGCTGTGTAGTAAGGCGAGCCGTAAATCCATTTTCCGGTAGCTATCTCACTATACCAGAGGCTGTCTATTGAACCAGACCATTTAAAAGCCGCCCCATCCCATTTTTCAAGAAATCGGGGAATATTCTCCAGACCACCTCCATAGCCGCCGGCATATGAGGTCGGGGTATGCCCCGCTACAATACAACTATTTACCTGGGTATTAGAGGCCGATGGACAAACCTTTCCATCTTGCCAACTATTGGAAAGAATATTTAGCGCATCGCAGAGAACCGATGCTGGTGCTTTATTCAGATTATAATCTCCCCGAATATAAAGAGGATTATCAGTTGTCACTGTTAATCCACCCGACGGCAACGCTGAACCATTAACTAATCTAACTCCATCCTGCTTATCTGAACCTGCAAGATGGGTGGATACATATAAGATACCATCAGCAGGGAATTTCCCACTTCCTACCAGCTTAGATATGTCTATCTCTGTAACCTTGATATCCTTTCCCTCTCTATAATTATGGAAAGACTTGCTCATATCAACGGGATTTATAACGTTACCACCATCATTATAAGTCAAATCTACCACATTGCCTGATTTATCGTAGGGTACCCCATCGATAATGCGCAAATCTGCCTGCCAGTACAATCTTGCTTCTTTTAATGCTTCAGAATCTTCACTATCTCCTCGCTTGATTATCTCAATAGGTTCATCCTCAATAGGAATAGGCAGTTTTAATTCTGAGGTCGCATGGACTTGACTCCGGACTGTTCCACCCCAGGTATTTATAGCTTTAGTTGCCCAGCTTGGGTCAGTGCTGTCAAAGTTCATAATCTTATAATCCCCATTTGAGTCTTTAATTCGGACAGTTCCGCCCTCCTCACCAGTGTCTCCGGGTTTATTACCTCTGTAAATATTGAGAGCAGAAGTAAGGTAAGAATCAATAGAAAGCGTAGTATTACACCCCAAATAGATATCATGATTTGAATGAATTCTGCCTTTAATTGTCATTGCCGGCCCGGGCTCTAACTCCAGGTCCTGGTCATAAAAGGCAGCAAACTGGAAAAGGCTAACCCTCTGGTCTTCAATCCATTGAACTAATCTTGCAGAAGTGCTGCGTGGTCCGTTAGATGTAACCTGAGAGGTAATCTTATACTTTTGGATGGATGCTTCCATTTCTTTGCACGGTCCCGACTCAATAACCTTTGTCTCTACAACACCAACTTTTTCTATTGTAAAAACATCAAAAGTGAACCCGTCTAACGTAGGGGAAGGAATTTGAAAATAGGCAGAAATATCTGCCTCGCCACATAGGTCTACGGCTTTCCTGTTTTCAGTTAAGAGCTTGTTTAACTTTGCAACGCCATATTCTGTACCAGCCTCAGCTGCGTAAAAAGCTTGCTTCGAGCTTGGTTCTTTCTGAGCCAATACTATCTCACTGTTCACCACACTAAGCACGGAGAATCCTAAAAGGGTAAAGATGAGAGTAAAGACTACCACTGCAGCGAGTACTACACCTTTTCTCGTGCTACGTAGCGAAGTGGCATCGCTACTTCGCAGAGTAGCATCGGATTTTAACACCCTGATTTTCATCTTACATCACCCCCCATAATTTCGCATCATTACTGTTGAGACAAAATGTGCTTGCGCAACGTCCTTTTTCAAGCTGAGGTCTATTCCTACTGTATTAGGTTTATTAGGGTCCATAGTAAATTGCAAATTTGTCACCTCACCATTTATAATAGTTTGAGGTTGTTCTCCAACAATCTGGCATTGAAGGTTGTTAGTGTCCGCCACGTAGGAAAATGTTATGTTGGGGTCACTTTGTTTGGGTATGTATAGAACTCTACCATCAGGAGACTTTTCTGCGGACTTTGCTGCTTGAATAGAACGGGTCATTCTAAGCATAGCGTATGAAGCATCCCTTTGAAGATTTACCTTTTTCCAGGTTTGATTCCAGGATGTCTGACCAATAACTATAACTATGCCGGCTGCTAAAACTACAACAGCACTTACCACAATCGCAACCGTAAGTTCTATGAGAGTGAAACCTTTTTGGGATTTTGTTTTCGTTTTCATCGAATTAACCTATCTATTTAGGAGCAATAAAAGTAACCAAACTTACATTACGTGAATTATTTCCCTGTAGCCAGCTGACAGTAACTGTGACATTTTTATATGAGCCGGCATTTACTGTGTGTGTACTTCGAGTATAAGATAAATCTTCTAAAGAAATAGGAGGATCCTGCGTGTCGCCTACTACTATGTCACCATAATTGCCTGCTTTTAACTCTTCTAATTTCTGAGCAGCCAATTGGGTAGCTGCGCGATAGTGCTTTTGTAGATTAACCTGGTTTCTACCGGTAACAAAGAGAAAAGAGCCCCCGGCTATTACAATTGTAACAATTAAAATAGCTGTCATTACTTCAATTAGAGTAAATGCCGCCACAGGTTTGTGTTGCTTAACGGTCATAATTATTCCCTTATGCCCTCACAAACAGCAGGGCTTTGTGCCTCCCGCATTGTTAATAAGAAAGCGGTGATTGCCCTGTTTCAGTTGATAAAAAGAAACAGAATGTAGATTGAAAGTTTTTCCTCTCTTTAGGTTCTGCTTAATTAAAGTATACATCGAAAAACCATCAAAGCAAAACCCCTGTGCCGTTATCGGACCCGCCAGACACAAGGGCTTTGCGTCCTTCGTCATTGCAGCCTGCCCCGCCTCTCCGAGGGGCGGGGCCAGCGTTCTCTTTAGCCCAAAATGGCTATGGCCGTCCCGGCCATAGCCATCGTTACTTCGTTAAGGTAACTCTTGCCCTGCGAATTTGGGCTGTTTAGCAGTCCTACCCTGCCTCCCTCGACAGTAAACCTTACGGCGTCTCTACCCAAACACCTGATGCATTCAGTGTAACCACAGAAGGAGTGGTGATGGTTGCGCCCTTTTGAGCCGTAATCAGGAAAGTTATTGGGTCATCGTCAGTTATAATCCATGCGAAATTACCAACTCCAGACTCACCACCTGTGAAATAGGTGCCGGTCAAATCATTAGGTGCAATACCTAATTGCGCCAGAGTGGGGACAGCAGTGAAAGCAGTGCCTTTCTCGGCGACATGGGCACGTAAGCCGGTCCCTATGGTACCCATAATGGCCTTTCCTTCCGACCACTTGGCTGAATCGATACGACCTCGCATAAGCGGAATCGCCACTGCAGCCAGGATGCCGACGATGAGAATAACCACCATCAGCTCGATCAGTGTAAAACCTTTTCTACTTTTCATTTTGACTTCTCCTAAAAAAATGTTTTAATATGTTCGTCCCTAACTTTTAGCTTCTCGTTCCATCTATCGGTCAAATTCATCAGCGACTGTATTAGTTTTTTAGCTTTTTCACCCCCTTTTCCCCGGCACCGCCGAGGCCCGCTGCATCTGCGTGATTGGCCTATCCTTTTATGTCTGACATTGAGAAAATCGGCAGATACAGCGCAAGAACTACCACCAGCACAATAGCGCCAACCGATACAATCATTATCGGCTCAAGCAGACTCGTCATGAGGGTTATTGTAGAATCAACCTTTCGTTCGTAATGAGTGCCGGTTCTGTCAAGCACTTTAGCCAGCGAGCCGCTTTCTTCGCCGACCTGTATCATTTTGATGACCATATTAGGGAAAAAGCCGGCTGCGGCCATACCCAAGGAGATGTTTGAGCCTCCGATAATACGTTCTCTGGTTTGTGTTATAGCGGACTTTATAATATCGTTACCGGTCATTCCGGAGAGAATCTCGAACACATCAAGCATTGAAACGCCCGCAGAAACTAAAGTTGACATCGTTTTACAGAACATTGCAACAAATGCCTCCTTGATTACCTTGCCAAATAAAGGAAGGGCGAGGGCGATTTTGCTGAATATATAATGGCCTTTTTTGGTTCTGGAGGTAACAACCGCGGAAACTACCAGCAAAATAACAGAGCCTATAATGTAGTGGAGATTGTAGTGTAGAATATCGTAAAACCCCATAAAGCCCCTGGTAAAAGCAGGCAGTTTGCCGCCGATCTGGTCAAATATGGTACGGAATCGTGGAATAATAAAAGCCATTATGAATATGATTATCAGCACTATAAATCCGAGCACGAAAATAGGATAAGCCATCGCACCTTTAACTTTTTTTGCCAGTTTATCGCGACTGTCGAAGTGCTCCGCCAGTCTGCGCAGCACCTCTGGGAAATTACCGCCGACTTCGCCGGCTAATATCATTGCACAAGCCAGCTGGTTAAAAATCCTTGGAAATGCCGAACAACTTTTCGAAAAAGTCTCACCCTTACGCATTTTTTCCAAAATCTGTTGTAATACTTTTCGAAGCTGCAAATTTTCTATGTCTTCGCTAATGGTCTCCAAAGCTGCAGCAATAGCAATTCCTCCCTCTATCATTGTGGTCAACTGCCAACAAAGTGCTGCCGTGTCTGCTGCTTTGATTCGCCCTCGGTAAGTTGTTTGCTGGCTTTTTGTGGCACCTAAAGCTGTCTCGTTGACAGAGACGGGGGTAAACCCCTGTTCACGAAGCCAGCCAAGCACATCATGTGAGGAAGCCGCTTGTTTGAGGCCTTCTTTTCGCTGCCCTGATAAATCCCGAGCAATGTACTTATAGTTTTTCATTTATCGAACCTTATCGGCATCGTTTGGCATTTAGCGTTTAGTTTTTCTTTTTCTGCCCGCTGTTCGCTATCATTAATTCGCTACTTCACGGCTCTTTTACAGCTATATACTATCGGCGTTCGAAAACCGCCAGTTTAGTAAAAATTGGACCACAACTTTATAAAACCTGGTCCGAAATTATGTCAAAAGCTGTCCGCCAAAGGCGGACTGTTCCCCTATTCCCCTCTTATATCTTCCGTAAATGCTACCCTAAGCATTTCTTCGGCAGTAGTTAAGCCCTTGAGCATATTACTGACGCCGCTTTCAAGTAACCCCCCATACCCTTTTTGACGTGACATCGCTCTTATTTGCGACTCATTGGCACCGTTGCTGAGCTTTTCGCGCATATCACCATCCATAACCAGGAACTCAAATATAGGCAATCTACCCAAATAACCTGAACCTTCACAATTTTTACAGCCCCGGCCGTGATAAAAGACAGCATCTTTGGGCTGCTCGTGGTCAATCTTCAGGCGTCTGAGAACTTCTTTGCTGAGTTCAACAGGCTCTTTGCAATGCTCACAGATTTTTCGAACCAGCCGCTGAGCAATGACTACGTTGAGTGTTGAAGCCAGCAAATAGGGCTCAACTCCCATATAGACAAATCTACTTATCGCACTGGGTGCATCGTTGGTATGGAACGTGCTTAAGACCAGGTGGCCGGTCATAGATGCTTTTATTGCAATCTCAACCGTTTCTTTGTCCCTGATTTCGCCTATTAAAATTATGTTCGGGTCTTGTCTCAAAATTGCCCGCAAACATATTGCAAAATCGAGATTGATTTCCGGCTTGACTTGAATCTGGTTAATCCCAGCCAAACGGTATTCGACGGGGTCTTCAACCGTGGTAATGTTTTTCGTTGGGTCCCTTAGGTAATTTAGTGCCGCATATAAAGTGGTGCTTTTACCGCTGCCGGTCGGGCCGGTGACAACTATGATGCCGTGGGGCCGCGACAACGCGGTTTTAAATTCTTCGAGACGTTTGGCTTCAAACCCCAGTTTATCCACGTCATGGCTTGCCGCTGCTGAGTCGAGGATTCGCATCACTACCTTTTCGCCGTATATTGTTGGAATTGATGAGACCCTCACATCTATATCTCTGCCAGTGGCTTTTATTTTTAATCGGCCATCCTGGGGCAATCTGCGTTCGGCAATATCCATGTCTGAGAGAATCTTAATCCTGGTAACTATTGCGGCCTGCATTTTCTTTGCCGGCGGGACCATATTACGAAGCACACCGTCAATTCGCATTCGAATCACCATCGACTTTTCCTGCGGCTCGACGTGAACGTCACTTGCTCTGCTTTTTACTGCCTGACTTAGCAGCAGGTCAACAAAACGAATCACAGGTGCTTTCATTGCACCCGCTTCGCCGTCTGCGTCTGCCTCTAAAGCATCCTTTACAATCGACCCAACCTTTTCGCCCTCTTTGCCAACTTCGAACTCTACAAGGTCGCGGAGCTGTTGTTCCTCGACATCGGAACCGTGATAAATCATCTCTATTGCATGGCGAATTTCCTTAGGCGAACTAATTACTACTTTAAGCTGACGTTTTATTTTTAGTGTGATTGTATCTATTGCCACAACATTAAGCGGGTCAGCCATCGCCACCATAACTTTGTCATCTACCTCACCAAGGACCACAAGGCAAAATCGTTTGGCGATAGCCTCAGGTAGCGTTCGAGCGAGGTGCACATCTATCTTGTCAATATTATCGAGGCGGATATATTCCATTAAGAGATATTCGGCCAGAGCCAGAGTAACATCCTCCTCGCTTAGCATTTTCAGTCGAAGCAATACTTCGCCGAGTCGGCCACCCTGCTCACGCTGTTCGTTTAGCGCTTCGATTAACTCTTCGCGGCTCAAAAGCCCTTTGGATACGAGTAGTTCGCCAAATACCAGGTCGGGTCTTAGAAGGCCAGGTCTCGTTTTAGGGGTAGGGATACTGGAGGTACCTTGTGCAGATTTCATTCGATCACCTCAATCTATTGCCATTTAATAAGTTCTTTTCCCGAAAAATAAGTTTTTTCCCGATAAATTGTGAACACACAAACAGCGAAAGTTTTATTTTAATTAGTCGTAGTGGTAAAAAGCTCAAAATAAGGGATGGAAGCTTATTCATTACCCCCGTATCATAAAGTATACCATAAAAAACATCAGAAGCAAAAAATCACCGGTTCATCCGAGATAGCAAGTAGCCTTGCCGGCAAAAGGTTTATCGCCCCTAAGGGGCAGGGGACACTTTTTATGGGACGGTTGGTAATTCAATCAAACGCCGGCAGTCTTTTATTCTGAATAAAAACCTTATTCTTCGAGGTTGATATAATCGATACCGCAGTCACTATTATGTTTAAAGGCACAATAGCTACGTTCCCTGTGAATCTATTTGCTTTTTCTCGTTTTCAATTTGTCCCTGATTTCGCTGCGTCGTTTTCTGATTCTCTCCACATCAATGGGATACGTTCCGTATTCGCGAACTGTGTTATACATTGTCACAGCATTCTCCGGCGGAACTAAATCTCCAACCTCGCCGGAAGACCCTATTAATATTCCCCCCTGCAGACCGATTTTTTCTATCAACTCCAGTGTCTCATCTTCAACGTCGTAGATGTTCCCCTCCGGCAAAGTAACTGCACAGCATACGTTTCCAAAAAGCAGCTTGTTGGGGTACTGTTTTCTTATTTCGAAAATATCGTTGCACCCGTTCCTCTCTATGGGATTAAGACCGTCAGCTCCGAATTGGCTAAATATTATTGGCAAAAGTTCGCCGTATCTCCCGTCACTATGAAACAAAAACTTAAACTCTTTTTTCCTGATTGGCTCGCTAATCCATCTCCACCGAGGAAGAGCGTATTCGGCTATAAACTTCGGACTGAATATCGGCCCTGTATCGCAGGCAATGTCCTCCCCCATAAATAGTATCGGTGCCGACGCATTTTCGGCAAACGCCTTCGCAATATAAGCTGAAAACCTGGCGGTGCAATCCATAATGTGTGAAACAATCTCCGGAGCATCATAGTTCGCTGTCATAAAAAGCTCCATACCGGTATATGTGTAAGAATCGCTCACAGGGCCTTCAACTGCCCCGACAAAGACAAGGTCATAATAATCAAAAACCTTTTTTATGTGTTTAATAAATGGCTCATACCATTTCTTAACTTCTTCATATTTTGGAATTCTGGGCATATTTTTCTCAAGCTCTTTTAAATTTGAGAAAGGCCTTTTTGTGATCCAGTCCGTTCCTCCCTTTTGTGTCACCTCCCAGCCGTCCGGCTTTGCTCCCAAAAAGCGTGTCCAATTATTAATCTTTGAACCCATCCACGATTTTGCAGGGTCATATATATGGTGTGTAACATCCAGCCCAATTCCTTTGAAACATTTGGCGTTTATTTCAACTATCTGTTCGAAGGAATATTTTTTCGATTCATCATAACCTCCGTATCTTGCCAGCAATTCTTTATTAACTATAAAATCGTATGTCAATATCCTGTCAGCCCGCTGCCGGCTAATCGCTTTCACAAATCTTTCGTAATTACCCATCCTGTATGCTCTTTCCCTTCACACTGCCCCTGACACAAAAAAAATATCCACCGTCACCGGTGGTTCGAAACCCTCAACTATGCTTACTCCTCTTAGCTGACACCGGCTGTAGCACTAAAGACGCTGGATATTTTTGTTCGATAGTTCTCTTATTACTTGGTAGTTTTTTCGACGGCCTTTTTTACCGGGGCTTTAGCCGGGGCCGTACTCTTCTTTGCCTCACAACCCGTTATTGCCATCACAGCCCCCAAAGCAATTACCAATACCGCCAGAACCACAACACATTTCTTTCCACAGTTCTTCATTTTGTTCTCCTTAATAGTTTCCGTTCAATTTGTACCATTACCTGACCATTCTATTAATTATCGTATTCTTTCGGCGTTTAGCAATACCTTTCTGTCACTTTAGCCAAAATCTGTTTGCCCCTGAATGTCTGTCCCTCGTAGCGCAGACCACGGCGTAGTTCCACAACGAAGCCGGGTGTCCATCCGTGTCTTAAATAAATCTCTGCGCTCTCAGCGGTAAAAAATTCTGTGTTAATCTGGGTAATCTGCGCCTAATTTCTCTTCGCTTGTCTCGCCGGCTTGTCCGGCGTAGCGCAAGCGAAGTCGGAAGCTTTGGCGAAGGCGGACGCGCCGTTGACCCGCTCCGTCGCCATAGCTTCGGCCTCCACCATAAGCTTCTGCCGACGGCGGATGGAGCGTCGGCGACCTTTCAGACCATTTTACGAAAATATAAGATTTGAACGCAAATTGCATTAGCGATGTGTAAGCGTTTATATAGCCGTTACTTACGACAATGGGCGGTATTGGACTCGAACCAACGACCTCCTGCGTGTCGAGCAGGCGCTCTAACCAACTGAGCTAACCGCCCCTTAAGTATTTATACTATCGTTAAAAAAACAAAAAAATCAAGAATTTTGTTATAAATGTCCCATTGTGTATTTCCCCGGCAAACGTAAGGATAGCTCCTGAAGTGACTTACAGCAAATTTATGCGATTGACAACAAGAAGTGGGAACATCCGATGCACAGTACTTACACTAAGCAACAGCAACTATCACTTCAAATTTCTTCTAATAACCGCTGCTGCTGAAATTGTTCGCTGGGTATCGCCGCTTGCAACTGTCATAGAAATCTGAACACTCTTAACATCTGTCCCATCAGTAGTTAGGGTTTTAATAAAAGTCATAGCGGTAACATTGTCACAAAGCACATACGGATTGCTATTTACATCAAGGTAAAGTTTGTTGTCACTATATCGATAAGTTTCAAAGTTGCCATCGGCGGTTTCAATGGCACATTCATTAATCGGAGAGTCCGTGTTAACCGAATTTGCTGTACGAAGTCGACTTGTTATACGAGATAATGCCTGCCGGGCTTTGTTGATTGACTTAAAGATATCTTCGTTTTCCCGATAATTCATGAACGATGCGTTAAAAGCTACAGCCACAGCAGCAAGCAATATGCCCATTACTGCCAAAGCAATCAGTAATTCCGCAATAGTAAAACCGGCAGTAGATTTAGTCGGCCTGGTTGACATAGATGCCCCCACCTTTAGTTATCAATATCAGCTCGAAGCCAACTCGCTGAGCTGATTTGCTTAGAGTTCAAAAAAACTTTTACAGTTACTCTTATGAAGCTGCTGTCATAAGCGACAACCTGCTCGAAGTTACTTTTGCTCACGTTTTCAACTGTAATTTGTTCGCTGAACGCAGCGAAGTCGTTTAAACTTTCTCCGTCTACACTTATTGGCGGCGAAAACGTGACATTATCGAAATGTTCCAAACCGTACAAATTATCGTAGTTGACTGAGATAGAACGTTCCCTTACCTGCTCGATTAGAAACTCAGCGGTTGATAAATCCGTCGCGGCAGCGTTCGCCTTTGTGAATGAACTGTTGGCTACAAGCAGAGACGCAATTGCAAGTCCGACCAGCAATGTTGCAATTAACATCTCAATAAGTGTAAAACCATGCTTTTTCATAATAGCACACAGGTTACTTGTGCTCTCATCTACCTACCTATAACAGCACTGGACATCTTAAATATCGGTAGAATAATACTCATCGCGATAAAACCAACCAAAATACCCATCAAGACTATCATTATAGGCTCAATCATTGAGACAGTCGTTTTGATAACAGTTTTGAGCTCTCGAGCGTAATAATCAGAAACATCTTTCAGCACTTCGCTCAAGGTCCCCGAATCTTCGCCCGTTCTTATCATTTGGACTACATTGCTGGGCATCAGCTTATACCGTAGGAGACTGGGGGCAATTTTTTTCCCCTGACGCACCTGGTCATAGACACCAAGCCACATATCCCTATAAAGGACATTTCCCGATATTTGAGATGTTATCGAAATGGTATTAAGAATGGGCACACCGGCCCTGGTCAGCACCCCCATTGTGTGCAGGCTCCTTGTTATATAAAGACTTCTGCAGAGCGTTTTGACAAGAGGTAACACCAACTTGGTCTTATCCCACCATAACCTGCCGGTATTGGTGCCAATAAAGTACCAAAACCCCGTAACCATCCCACCAACACCCAGCAGAATAAAAAACCAGTAACTCCGCAGAAATGCGCTGCTCGCCATTAAGATTTTGGTGGCCTTAGGCAACAGATGTTCTTTGCCTGCAAATATCGCCGTGAACCTCGGCAAAACAAAACACAGCAGGAAAATAGTCACCAATACCGCCATAACTGCTATGATAATCGGATAAACCATAGACCCTTTAATCTGTGAACGGGTTTCTGCCTCCTGGTCCAGATACTCCGCTAACTTTTGCAACATTGAGCTGAGAGAACCGGAAGCTTCTGCTGCAGCCACCATATTTATATAAAGATTGCTGAATACTTGCGGATGCTCAGCAAGCGCCTGTGAAAAACTTCTGCCCGCTTCTATCTTGTCTTTTAAATCGGCGATTATTGCCACAAATCTTCGGTTCTCAAGCTGGGCGGCTATTAACTCCAGCGAATCCTGAATGCTTATCCCCGCCCGAACCATAATTGCAAGCTGATTAGTGAAGTTCAGAATATCTTTATTACTCGGTCCGAACTCAATCCTGAAGCTCTGGATTCTTTTCAGTATGTTCTCCTGCCGACTTCCGGTTTTCCCGCTCTGCTTTTGTTTGTGAAGTGTCTGAGTAGGCCGCGGATTTTCCGCAACCACAGCTGCACCTTCATAATTTTGCGAGAAATTTCCGAACATATTCCTCCAACCTTTTCAAGCCCTCATTTTGTAATCTACAGAAGCCTCCTCGTAAAATGGTGTCCCTCCATTTACTGCGCATTACATAGGCCTCAATCTGCAACTTATCGCAAATTAGAAACCTCAAGCGGCTGGATAACTTCGAACTGCTCCATAGGCACAAGCAACTTCTCCATTTTCCCGGGATTAGTCGATTTCGTAATTGCTTCATTTCTGTCTATGAGACCTTTGGAATACATATCAGCAATGCTGTTATCCATATTCTGCATACCAAGGCAGCGGGAAGTCTCAATGATATTGGGTATTTCGTAGATTCTGTTTTCACGAATACAGTTTCTTACCGCTATGGTACACAACAAAATTTCCGTGCACGGCACCATCCCCGGCACATCTATTCGCTTAAATAGTGTCTGTGAGACAACGGCCTGCAGTGTATTGGCCAACATTGCTCGAATCTGATCCTGCTGATTTGCAGGATAAATATCTATAATACGCTCAATGGTCTGAGGAGCATTTATCGTATGCAGCGTACTAAAGACGAGATGTCCGGTTTCAGCGGCGGTAATTGTCGAACTCGTAGTTTCGAGGTCCCGCATTTCACCAACCATAATAATATTGGGGTCCTGCCGTAACACGTGCTTCAGGCCCGATGCAAAATCCGGACAGTCAAAACCGATTTCACGCTGTTCTATCATGCTCATTTCGTTTTCTAACAAATATTCGATAGGGTCTTCCAACGTGATTATACGTTTTTTATATTTTCTGTTTATCAATCCTATCATTGCAGCCAGTGTCGTGCTTTTACCGGCACCCGTATGGCCTGTCACTAACACTAATCCTCTCGGCAAGTCAGTTAACCCTTTGGCTATCGGCGGCAGATTCAACTCGTCTATTAAAGGGACCTGATTTAGAATCACTCTAAATGAAATTGCGATCGTCTCACGCTGATAATGAGCGTTAACGCGGAACCGATGGCCATCCTCGATGGTTGTCGAGAAATCGATATCCCTCTTTTCTTCAAGTTTTTTGAACTTGTCCAGCCCAACCATATCAAGAACCATTTCCTTTGCATCTTCGCTGCCGACAACAGGGAAATCCATCTCTATCAGTTCCGTATTTTTCCGTAATATAGGCGGCATCCCAACGTTGATGTGCACATCGCTTGCTTTTTTCTCTATTGCTTCTGCCAGTATAGTTTTTATATCTGCCATATCACAATCACCTTTTAACGGACAGACACCGTTTCATTCCAAGTAAAAGTAAATCGGGTTTGGGTTCCCATTTGCTGTATTTCGAGGTTCCTAAACGCACTTTATTCCGTTTGGGGGCCCACTAATTACCTCTCTCTTTTATTACCCGATATTTTTGAAGAAAACCTCCTCTCCACTTTGGCCATACATTTTGGTCACTCGCAGCACTTCTTCTATTGTCGTCAAACCCTGTTTTACTTTTATTATCCCATCATCAAACAAACATGGCTGCTTGCTTTCGTAAAATACCCGGCGCATGTTACCTATGGAGGGGTCTTTGTTAATTATATCTCTGAATTCTTCATCAATAACTAACAGTTCGTAAATACCCACTCGGCCTACGTAGCCTGAGTCCCTGCAATAATCACAACCGGCACCGTGAAAAAGCTGGTCCGGACTAACCCCTGAGCTCTCCACATATTTGCGCATATTTTCCGGGACGTGGTAAATCTGTTTGCACTTCGGACAAATCTTTCTGACCAGCCGCTGAGCCAGCACCGCATTCAACGATGCTGCTATCAGGTAGGCATCAATGCCGATATCGACCAATCTTGTAACACTGCTGGCCGCATCATTTGTGTGCAACGTCGAAAGTACCAAATGCCCCGTCAAGGCCGCTCGCACAGCTATTTGAGCTGTCTGGTTATCTCTAATTTCGCCTATCATTATGATATCCGGGTCCTGACGCAGCAAACTCCTCAGTGTCGAGGCAAAATCGAGACCAATTTTCTCGTTGACCTGCACCTGGTTGCAAAAACCAAGTTCATATTCTACCGGGTCTTCAACCGTTGAGATGTTCAATTTATCACCGTCCATTTGGCACAGAGCTGAGTACAGCGTAGTACTCTTACCCGAACCTGTAGGGCCTGTAACAAGCAAAATCCCATTGGGCAGCAATATTTGCTTACTAAAAATGGCCATTACTCCGGGCTCCATACCTAACTGCTCAAGACCTCGTATAATCGATTTACTATCCAGCACGCGGATAACCACTTTTTCTCCACGATTTGTCGGCAGTATCGAAACTCGCAAATCAATCCCTCTGCCACTGACAATAACTGAAATTTTCCCATCCTGCGGCAGCCGTCTTTCAGAAATATCAAGATTAGACATAATTTTAATGCGTGAAACAATCGCGGGATGCATCTTTAACGGCGACTGCATTATTTCGAAAAGTATTCCGTCTATACGGTATCTTATTTTCGTAAACTTGCCCTTCGGCTCAATATGAATGTCACTGGCACCATCATTTACTGCACTGCTAATCAGATAATTAACGAACTTAATGACAGGTGATTGGCCCGCCATTTTTTCGAGGTCTTCAAAATCTCTCTCCTGGTCCTGAACGACCTCCACATCCGTCATGTCACTAATGATATCGTCAAAATTGTAATCGATTTTTTCCTCATTGAACGAATCGCACACTGCCTCAATAGCTTCGGCACTGCACACTACGACCTTCAGCTCCATCCGGGTTTGTCTTTTCACCTCTTCTATCGCAAAGACATTCGCAGGCTCAGAAGTTGCAACAACCAAAGTCTCTCCCTGGGTTCCAAAATGCCCTTCATTGCGTTGGGGGCCTTTTTCTATCGCAATCGGGCAAACAGAACTATCCTTTATAAAATCGATGTTGAGCTTCTCAAAAGCTTCTTTCTCCACATCTTCCGGTTTTATATGTCGAAACTCCAGACCGTACAGCGAAGCCTTTGCCTCTAAGATGTCATTAGCATTAATTAGCCCCGTCTTCAGCAGTAACGTTGTGGCATCAGAAGCCGATTTTATTCCGCTATAGGCGAACTCCTGCTGCAGGCGGCTGTGCGCCTCGGGCGTAAGCTTGCCCATATCCAGCAAGACATCAGCGATATCACACACGTGCGATTCGCCAGTCTCTTCGGGGCAATAAAGGTTACTTAGCCCGCGTATCGACTGGTCCGGATTCCCGTTTTGCGACTTATTGCAAAATTTGGCTCCGCTCTCAGAGCAGGTCTCTCCACCTACGGTTTCCATATCCAATCCGCCGGTGGCGGATTGTAAATTGGTTTCCGGCTCTGATGAATTTCGCTTTCTTTCAAATGTAAAAGGTAGTTTCATTCCGATAACTTCAATATTATTTCCACACCATCTGATTCAAGCAAAACCGTACTATCGCCAATTTGGCGAACATTGAAACCTCTTATTGAATCTCCCTCATAAAGGCGTCTATCGTCAATCACACAGCACTTTCCTGTATCAGTCGCCACAATGCTCAAAAGCTGCATATCCTTTGTTTGTTGTCTCAGCTGCTCCTGCCTCATGATTTCGGCGTTAATACCGAAACTTCCTTTTTCAGTATCGGACTTTTCCTTTAAGCTGCCCAAAAATATCTCATGCTTAAATGGATTTTTCACCAGTTCATCGACCTTTACCTGTTGCACGTCCGAAAACTCATAAAATTTCTTAACTATCTCACCCATCCGGTTAAACATTTCTGACCTAACACCGGTAAGTTGTGCAATTGCCATCTCAATCTGTGCCTCTTCAGTGCTAACCTGCCCCAAGCAGGCTGTCGCTGTTTGGGGCGAGCTCTTTTTTATCATGAACCAAAGACACAACAGACCTAAGATAAATAGGCCCCCAAGCAATATCGTGCTCCTGCGAACATTTTTTTTATCCCGAGCCGCTACGGTAAGATATTCCTGCTGCGTCCCTAACGCATTTTCTTGCGTTTGAGGACACCTCTGCCCTTGTGTCTCTTCGTGGGTTTCCAAACGAGGTCCCTGCACCTCATTGTGCTTGAGGTCCCCAGCACCATTAGTGGGTGTCCTGCCAACCCGCCGCGGGCGGGGCGGTTCTTGCCCTGATGGTTCCCCGTGCTCCTTTTCTCGTATGAAAGACAACATAGCAAACTCCATTAACTTCGTATCTCCCGTCTCTTTCAAAATAGGGTGAACACTTCAGGAGAATACGCTACTTTTTAACTGGTTTTATTCTGGAAAAATATGCTCACTATAAAATCAACTGCTATTTGACCCTCGCTTTTCGCTTGTTTCTCTAACTCAAGCCTGCGTATTTTCATTATGCGAGGAAGTTTCTCAAGTTCTAAAAGGAACGAATAAAACGAATTAAAATCCCCCTCTAATTTCATTTCTAAGAGCTGTTCGATGTACCCACTATTATCTTTTTTCTCCAGCCTTCGGATTGTCTTGCACTTTATCCCCTGCTTTTCTCCAATTACAGTTATATCCTGAAGGACCTTGTCGATTTCAATTGTAGGTGGCAGCTTGCTTTCAAAAAATTCTATCGCCTCTCGTAATTGTTCAAGCTGATAACTTAAGTCCTCTGCCGCTGCAGTGGCCTTTTCAAATTCGGCCAAATTAGCCAATTTCGTCTGAAGTCGAGCTTTCTGCTCAGCCAAATGTCTGTTAGCCGGCTTAATCATATATTGGTACGCAGCGTAAGCCACCCCCAACAACAAAACGAAAAACACAGCTTTTCTTAAACCACTTGTCATAATTTTGCCTTTTCGAAACTGTTATTGATAAGGGGTCCGCGCAAAACAGGAACCCAATTCAATAATCAATAAAACGCCCTCTCACATTTAGCCCTAATCCCTCCGATATCTTCTTTGGTAAGATGGATGTCTTTTCTAAGCATCGCCGTCAGTTTAAATTGTCTGAATATGGTACCTTCGATTTCGTGTTCTTTCGATTCCACCAGCGCTACATTGTCCAGCAATCCGTCGGAGGCGGACAGTTGCTCAATATAGGCCGCGACCTGAAGGTCGCTGGGAGCAATGCCCTCAATATCTATGCATGTCTCTAACAATCTCTCTTGTGATACTTCCGGCTGAGCTGCTATTGCCTTTTTAGCTTGTGCTTGCTCGTATTTATTAGTTACTGCAACACGATTTGCTACCTTCGGTCCTTTTTGAACAACGTTCAGTCGCAAGAGCGATACCCCCATCGGCAAGTTATTCGTCAACGACGCTAACAGAACACTTCGCGGTACCGGCTCAAGCAGTTCCGCCGTAGTAAGAGCCGTCTTTATCATTACTTTGCGCTTTGTTTGAAGCTCTTCAAATTGTTTTATGGCCTCTTTTGCCCGGGCCATTTTAGCATTTACAAGTTTTTCCTTGGCACTGAGGGCCCCCTGCCGTACCTTGATAGTCATAAACACACCACCCAATGCTGCCATCACCACCGCAAACAACACAAGATACATCAAGTTTGTTCTCCGACATTCACCACTTTGAATGTAATCATCAGGCACAAAATTTATGTTAAGCATTTTTTACACCTACCTCCTCCTGTCAAGCTCTCCAACGGGTCCCCACCCCGCAACTTGTCGCTGAGACCCGGAACACACTTTTTCGCGTTTGGCAATCTGCAAAATGAGATCCCGGTCCCGTTCCTATGATAAGCTAAGCCCAAAGGCAGTAGCCCAATTAACTTTACATTGCCTCCTATCTATCACTAAGCCATGGAGATTTGCTGTTTCCACCGCTGCCAAACAATCTCCCATCTGTGCCGGCATTCCCAGCTGCTTTGCTATTGTTGTACATATATCTCTATCGACAGTATGACTCGAAAGGAAAATCAAACGTTCTATTTGAGCTTCTTCGTGCATCGAGCCAAAACGCCGCCTGCAGACAGTCAATTCCAACACCAATTTTGCTATCATTTCATCGGCAGTGGCCCCCAAATGTCTTTCACCGCGATTGGGAGCCCTCCCAAGCTGCTTTACCCCTACGGGTATCGAACAAGCAAAAAGCGGATTCTTATAGCGGCAAATTACAACATTCGTATAATTCGTATCTATATCGAGCAGCATTACAATCGCTTCGACATCAGATTTACGTCTGCCAAAAAACTTGGCGTAGCTGTTTGTCAGCGCTGTGGGCCAAACAGCAATAGACTTAATTTGCAGATTGGCCTTTTCGTATATCGCCAGATGTCTATCAATTTTTTTCCGCTCAACCGCTACCACCATAACATTATCATCCTCAGCCGGGAGGTACTTTATCATCGCATCATCAGCTTCAAACGGCAGTTTCTGTTTTATCTTTGAAAAGACAGCATCCTGCAGTTTGTCTTTTTCTATCTTCGGCATTTTTATATGGTCAATAAACACCTCGCTTGCCGGTATTGCCGCTATTACATCTCTGCCCTGAAATTTGCCGTTCGCTGTCAACTCACGCATAGCTTCGATAGCCCATCTTTGCCAATTGCTGCTGCCGGGTTCTACATCCTCCGGCCGATTCTTACTGCCACCCGCAATCAATCTTATACCTCTTTTGTTATTTTCAAGCTGGACCACAGTCAGGGCATCATCTCCCATATCCACACCAATTGGGGACCATTTTGCGGAGCTCCAAATGCGAAAAACAGCACCTGGCAGTCCTGCGGTACGTCGCAGAACAGGGACCCCTGAATATGCGCGGTTTTTCAGAAACCAAAACATACAAACCTCACCCACAAAAGTTAACCGGAACCCCATTTCGCAACGTATTGCAAAACAGGAACCCGCCCTAAGGGTTATTAACCCCGATTTTTGCCGAGATAGCGCCAACTAAAATATATAAAACAGACCCCAGTCAGCCAAACGGTAGCAAAAGTTAATTTTACTTCCTATAAAATGTGCGATTTCAACCGCGTTCTTTCCAAAAATAGTGCGCAGCAAAAATCACAAAATTTAGGAAAATTATAATAAACTTTATAGGACGTGTTTCTGTGTCTACTTTCAGTTGTTACAAAGGAACTATTCGGCCTTGAGCTGACGTTTCATTAAATCAGCAATTGCTGTTTGCACCGGTTTGTTCTCAAACAGCACCTCATAAACAGCGCGGGTAATCGGCATCTCAACATTATATTGCTGTCCAAGAGTAACAACAGATTTACAGGTAGCAATACCCTCAATAACTGATTCAGTAGCTTTTTGGGCTTGCTCTACGGTTTGGCCTTTACCTATTCTTTCACCGAACGAGCGGTTTCTGCCCTTGGGAGAAATGCAGGTTGTCACCAAATCACCCAGGCCTGTTAATCCCGCAAATGTCTGTGGCCTTGCCCCGCAAGCAATCCCCAAACGGGCTATCTCGGCAAGTCCCCTGCTCAACAGGGCTGCCTTTGCGTTATCACCGGCGCCCATCCCGTCTACAACACCCGCGGCGATAGCGATAATGTTCTTCATTGCACCAGCCAACTCAACGCCGACAACGTCTGTGTTAGTATAAACACGCAGCCACTGAGTTGAAAAGATGCATTGAACTTCTCTGGCTAATTCCTCATCGCTGCAGGCAACCGCAGCCGTTGCTGGAAGTCTTCTGGCTAATTCATCGGAAATGGTAGGGCCGCTCAGCACAACACACTTGACCTCCTCGCCCAGCACATCAGCGAGAATCTGACTCGGGCACAGCAATGTATCATTCTCAATGCCTTTGGTTACCGAGACAATAGGAACACCTTTAGGGACATAACTTTGGAGCCTCCTCCAAATCTTCCGCATAAATTGACACGGCACAGCCGATACAATCAAATCGGCACCGGCCATTATGCGCTTATCATCGCTCTCAAACACCAGAGTTTCAGGCAGTTTATAACCAGGCAGAAATTTTTTGTTTTCACGGCCTGACTCTATCTGTTTTAACTGCTCACGGTCATAACCCCACATCCGCACTGTCATTCCGAGCGAAGCCGAGGAATCTCTTTTCTCACAGAGCAGCATAGCCAAAACAGTGCCCATTGCACCATCGCCGATTATGGAAATATTCTTGAACATAGAGGAGATTATAGTGCCAAACCCCGGAATTGCAACGTAGGTGTTTGTATTTAGCCCCACGTTTCACGTGGGGGTGCAATCGTGAGGAGTGCTTAAATTTACCGCGGCAATCTCAAAATATTTAGCCCCGCAATTTATTGCGCGGGTTACAGAGCCGCGACAGTGATGGAGCGGTAAATTCCACCCAATCCGAAAGCCTCAAACTTTACGTTTGGGGTTAGTTATTTTGCTTGTGCCGCCTTCTGCTCGGATATTTTTCCCACTGTTCACCTGCTCTCCGCTTCGGTGGCTTCCGGAAACAACAGCAAACAAATGAACAACCTGTTCGGATCTTTTTCCCTAATGGTACTTAAAGTCCGTAGACCTATTCTTAACTCCTTGTGATAATGTTCGAAGGATTTAATTAATGAATAAAGAACTAAAATCATTTGGCGAACGGGTGAGGCGATTGCGACAAGCAAAGAGATTGAGCCAAGAAAAACTGGCTCAATTATCTGGCTTAGACAGAAGTTATATAGGAAGCGTGGAACGAGGGGAGCGGAATATTTCATTAATCAATATCGTCAAAATAGCAACAGCTTTAGAGACGCATCCCTCTATCCTATTGAAGGAAATATGAATAAGAACAACCTCTCTCTACGTCTGAAAGAGTTTACGGAAAACGTTTGGGATCACTCACAAGATCCATTTCAAATGAAATTTGACAAGAGAGTAGCCCTAACCGACAACGAGCAAACTTTTCTCGCAGGCGTACTGGGTTTGATGCATAATGTAAAGGACGATGGCCAACTTTGCTTTAAAATCTTTGACTTAATGGGCGGTGATTCAGATAAATTATTGTTATTAATACAGCTATGTGGACTAACAAGAAACAAGATTATTACTGATCTTAAGGCAGCGGCCACTTCGTCGGGCATTGGCTTTCCTTCAAGTTATAAAACGTTGGTACGCAATCGCGAAGCTTGGATAGTTGCTTGGCACCATATATCAAAACATTTATTCCGAGTATTAGGTACACTGTCCCCGTCTAAGAGTCAACAAACCCTAGAAGCCATTAATCAAGCTACTTGGTTAGGGTTTGTGAGACAGGAAAGAGCCAAAAGAATGGGACATGAGGGAGAGAACAGATTAGCTGTCTTGCTTTCAGCTTGTAAGATAGCATTTGTGCCTAAGGAAAAATTGGACAATCCTATTTGTCCGGACGTTCAAATTTTTGGGGTTTCTTTTGATCTTGTCGTGCCCGATATCGAAAATGCAAAGGTTTGTGTAAAATCTACCGTGCATACGTCAAATATAGGTCAATATGGGGAATCGAAAGACCACTTAGAAATTGATGAAGCAAAACGTATTCTGGATAAAAAGTTTGCGACGGAAAAGAGACCTATTCTTCTTGCCTTGATAGATGGGATTGGATTCAGGAGCAATCGCGCAGGATTAGAGGGTGTGCTAAGTAAGGCGGATGAATTTTGTCAATTTCGAACTATATGGAAGGCTGTCGTGATATGTTCCCACACTATAAATAAGCGTCTGAAATTAGCGCTCCCATCAGGAAAAATCGCTTTATTCAAAGATTTTTTGGGAAAGTATGGTTATTTAGATTACGTGGTAGATATCGAAAAACAAACTTATGATATTCCAAAAGTAAATGCTGGGGAAGGTGTTTTTCTGTTAGAGCTATGAAGATAATTTATTAGAACAATACCGGCTGCTCCTGACTCCGGACAAAATGGCTTTTCCTCGAACCATTCTTCATTCCCGCCTCTGAAGAAGTAGAATGAATAATATCAATATTACGCCAATCAGGAATAACCCATGGTTCGTTTATTCTTTTCTGAATTAACTCCTCATAACCTTCATTTATTTCAAATCCGATACCATTGCGTTTCATGACTCTAGCAACCTTTAGTGTCGTGCCAGATCCAAGAAAAGGATCTAAAACAATATCGCCTTCGTCAGTGAATGTTTCTATCATCAATGACACCAATTCTTCTGGGTAAGCTGCTTCATGGTAACTCAATTGTTTTACATTAGGAGGTCTATATGCTGGTATGCGTATAATATTGCCTAAACAACGCCCATTTTTGTTCTTTTTATGTTCTCTAGGATCTGCGAGGAGATATTTTTGTGGAACTCGTGGCTTATGAAACTTATATTTTTCCGGATCCCCTTTTAAGAAAATCAAAAGATACTCAAATTTATTATCAAACAACCGTTCCATGTAATGGTTTGGCTGAGGGAGAGCATTGGGGATATACCAAATAAGAACATCCCATAACTTCCAAGAATGCATCGTTCTGTAAATATCAAAGGCTATGGGATAAAAGACTTTATTATTTCTACGCGAATTAACATTGATAACAAGCACTGCATTTTCTTTAGCTACTCGATAGCATTCTTCCCATACAAGGTTCAAACGATTTAAGTACTGTTCGTAATCCTCGTTGCCGATTTGATTTTTATGATTACCATACTTCTTCAAATTCCAATATGGAGGACTTGTAATGACTAACGAAGCAGAATTATCCTGTGTATTGACCATTTGCTCGGATGAACCGAAATACACAGTTTGCTTTTCTACTTTAAGTATTTTCATCTTGTAACCTATAGGCAATTTAATTTACGATGGGTTTAGTCTTATAAACAAGGACCGTCATCTATTTCCATAATTATACAAGAATTCCTTTTTCTTATTGCACAATTCTACCCAAACTGTGTTCATTTACAACGCCAAAATTTCCTGCGTAATCAGCGATTAAAAATCAATCAAAACCGTTGGTACCTGCACACCAAAAACGGCTAAATCGGAAAATTTTTTACTCCTTTTGCTATAACGACTTAGCCAAAACCGCACCCCCGAAAATCCCAGATTTTTCGCCTTAAACGCGCAAGTTCGCCCTATTAATGAGAGGGAGGTATTATTTCTAAACGTTATGAGGAAAAGCAAAAGTTTATTTAGTCAGCTTCATAAGAAGGCCGTTTTTTATGGCCTTGTGGACAAGGGTGGCTGGTTTCCGCAGATGCTCGCATCGAGAAAAACCACCGCCGAGTACACAAAGCTGACTAAAATCTCTGCGCTCTCTGTGGTAAAGAACAGCGTCAATCTGTGTGAATCCGTGAAATCTGTGGTTAATTTTTCTTCGTGCCTTAGTGCCTTCGTGGCTGAGATTCGTTCAATCAAAATTGAACGATTATGCGAAACAAAGCCAATTTCCGAAATGCCAAAAATGGTCATAACCACAGTATATACAATGACTAACAACAAAAAACAACGAACAATGAACTATCAAAAACAAAGCCAAACAAACCCAACCTGTGGTGAGCGCAGTCGAATCCATTTATGGTGCCTGCCCTGCGAAGCCCCGTCGTGTGGGGCAAAGTAGGGAGCTTGCCGAACCTATGATATCGAGGTTTTTCAGTCCCGACTTATCAGGAGACAATTTCGATGGTTTCGGGGTGGAGTCTTTGCAGGCCGGCCAACTGGTTTTGGCCCAGCCTGGCATCAATCAGAACAGAACCATCGCAATATTGCTCTTTAATGATTGTCCCGTATGCCCGCAGAAAACTCTGGACTTTGCCGTTTGATTGGCTGCTGCAGACCCGCAGCAGAATCTCTCCGCCTCTATATTTCGCCGAGACGGCTTCACTTAAGTGTTCCAGGCCAAAATCTGTCTTAGCTGATATGCAAACCGCATCAGGAAAAAGCGTCTGCAGCATTTCAAGGTCGCCGATTTTTCTGACGATGTCAACTTTATTGAGGACCTTCAAAATCGGCTTTTCGCCGCAGCCGATTTCGCCTAAAACCTTGTTCACAGATTCCATCTGCTTGAATACATCGGGATTTGCCGCATCGATGATGTGAACAAGCAGGTCGGCATTGACAGCCTCTTCGAGCGTTGCCTTGAATGACGCGACTAATTGATGAGGCAAATTTTTCACAAAACCGACCGTGTCGCTTATAAGAACTTCCACGCCTTTGGCAGGCGTCCATTTTCTTGTTCGCGTATCGAGGGTCGCAAAGAGCCGGTCTTCGACAAGGACACCTGCGTTGGTAAGTGCGTTTAAGAGCGTGCTTTTGCCTGCATTGGTATAGCCAACGATGCAGATTTTGAACATTCCCTTTCGAGCGTCAATCTCACGAATCCTGCGATTATCGATATTTGCAAGCTCTCGCCTAAGGTCTATGATTCGTTTAGAAACCAGGCGCCGGTCGATTTCCAACTGCTGCTCACCCGGCCCTCTGGTTCCTATGGCGCCGACAGCGCCAGCAGCAGTTGCTCCGCCCGCACCTGCTACGCTGTCTAAGTGCGACCACATTCCGGTCAATCTCGGATAGGTATATTCAAGCTGGGCCAACTCGACCTGAAGCTGGGCCTGTTTGGTTTGTGCTCTGGTGGCAAATATATCCAGAATCAGCTCGCTGCGGTCGAGGACCTTGGCCTGGATAATCTCTTCAAGCTCACGAATCTGGTGTGGCGACAGGTCATTATCAAATATAACAACATCAGCTTTGAACCGCCTGACTCGCTCGGCAAGCTGATCGGCTTTGCCTTTACCTATGTATGTAGTCGGATTGATTTTCCGGATTTTCTGCTGAAATCTATCTACGACAACCGCCCCGGCACTTTCTGCCAGGGCCGTAAGCTCAATTAAATCGTCCCCATCGCTGTGAGTGTGCGGGACAGCGGCCACTAAAATGGCCCGTTCTTTCCTGACTTTTAGCGTCTGGCGCAATTTTTCC